>C687J35174_10002448_pt1 | contig 26189 bp, 38 predicted proteins | sample RifCSPhighO2_01_FD_35174 | JGI IMG/M metagenome (IMG submission 35174) | reverse complement strand
AGAGACTATGCTGTTATTCAATCCAATAAAAGGCCTTGGCCTTGCAACTATTACCTTAAACAAGCTTACAAATCCAAGATACAATACAAAAGCGATGAGTAAAGGAATTATTTTTTTATGCTGCTTGATTAGTATTAATATTATAAATACAATCCCAAACAAAATATAGCCACTAACATCATTAATGAATAAAGAAATAACATTCAAAATTCCTGAGTTATAACTTGTAAAGAAAATAGAAATCTCTTTATCAAATATCAAAGATATGACAAACAAGATTAATCCAATCAAATAATAATATATTTTTTTCATATAATAATTTAATTATATCAGGTTAAATAATTTACTAAAACAAGGCAATTAAACCAAGAGAAGCAAGCATTACTAATACACCTGCTATTAAGACTCCTAGAAAAGCGGCCAAGTAAGCCTTACTTCTCTTAACATTAAAGAACCAAGCCAATATAGAACCTGTCCATGCGCCCGTCCCAGGAATTGGAATTGCTATGAAAATTAGCAGTGCAATGAATTCTGCTTTTGTTCCTATCTTGCGTTCTATTTTCTCTCTCTTTTTATTGATGTAATCCTCAAAGAATTTTTTGTATTTCTCGTATTTTAATAAATGTGAATGAATATTATCAAGGAAAAAGAAAACTAATGGTATTGCCAATAAGTTAGATATTACTGCAGTTATAAAAACAGTTGTTGAATCCAAGCCTAAAGCTAATCCTAACGGAATCCCCCCCCTTAATTCTAATATTGGCAAGATGCTCAATAAAGCAACCTTTAATATGTCAAGCATAGAAATTTGTTAAATTTTGGGTTTAAATTACTTTTGAAGCATTATCAAATCATCTGTCGTGAGTTTTTTCTTTGTCTTTAGCTTTTCCTCAACCTTCTTCTCTGCTTCCTCCATTCTCTTGACTACAACTTCCTCTTTCCTCTTCTGCTTTTCCTCTTTTATCTTGCTCGCATGCTCAAGCATTGTTTTTAATTTATTGTTTATCAAAGAATATCTTGCCTTAAGTTCAACGAACTTATTGAATGCTTCCTGCTGTTTTTTCTTCAGCTCTTCTATCTCATTTGATTTTTCCTTGAACTGGGAATAATCTATGTCTTTTGTAAGCTCCTTTAGCTGATTATGAAATTCTTCTGCCTTTGTCTTATTTTCCTCAATTTCCTTGGAAATTTTTGAATGCTCGTCAATTATCTTTGTTATCTCACCCATCTTCTCATATCTTTTCTTCAATTCCTTTATCTGCTTCATTGTTTTCTTTTCCTGGTTTAATGTCAACGCTTCAGTCTCTATTTTCAACTCAAGCTTTTCTATCTGCTCTTTTATCCATGATGGGTCTTCCTTGATGTTATACTTGTTGATTAACTCCCTTCTTTTTTCATTTATTTCCTTTATTCTTGTGATTAATTCCCTGACTTTATTGTTGTAAAAATCCCTTTTTTCCCTTACTTCCCTAGAATCAACGCTTGACTTGTCGCTTTCAGACTTAATGCTTTTTACATCCTTAATGATGGATAGAATCTGCTTCTTTAACGCTTCCTTTTCATTGAAATATTTTTCTTTTTCTATGGCTATCTCGTTAAGCTGTTCTTTCAACTGCTGAACTGAGTTTTCCATTTCCATTCTTTGTTTTATGAAGCATATTAAAAAATAAATTAGCTAAACAGTGCTCCAAGCCCCGCTGCAGCTTTATTCTCATCAACTTTTACTTCTTCCTTATGCTCTTCCTTCTTTGCTTCTGTTTTTTGCTGAACAGTTGATGCTACTGGCATTTCCTTTATAGCTTCATCAATGTTTACATCCGCCAATGATGCTACTAAAGCTTTTAATTTTCCATTGTCTATCTTTGCCTTTGCTGCATCTAAAACTTTCTTAACACTTTCCTCATTTATTTCCTGTTTTGCTTCATGCAATAAAAGTGTTGCATACACATACTCCATTTTATTCCTCCTTGATTAAATCTTCAGGTTTGATATGCGAGGGCTTAGCTTCAGGCTCTTTATATTTTTTTATTTCGCCCTCATCCTTCATTTTTGTTATTATTTCCTGAGCTACTTCTGCATCTCTTTCATAATCTGCCTTTTTAAGATTTATCTCTACTGTCTTTATTTTTTCTTTTTCTTGCTCTATTTTAGGCTCTAATATTAAATTCAATGCCCTTGCCTGCAATGATGCTTTTGCAATCAGCATCTTTATTGTTTCCCTTGTTAAATATCCTATCTTCATTGCAAGGCTTAATGCATAATTATGCGCTAACTTAATATCATTCAACAATTTTTCCTCATCAAAGTCTAAAGAGGATTTGTCATAAATCATGCCATCATCATAAACTCCAACAATATTAAAACCAATCTCCATTGGCTCTATTCCGAGCTTTGCTAATACTGATGCTTGCTTGTCATTTATCACCTGACCGGATTTAACTAATATAATATCTTTTTTTATTGCAAGCTTGCCTGCTTCAACAGAGGTTAATATTCCAACTTGGCCTAACTCGCCAATTATCGGACCTGGAGTGAAATTAGTCGGGCCTGCATTAATAATCAAGTCATTTGGCGCTATCTGCCCTGGCTTTGCTGCAACCATTGATTTTGATTTTTTGAATAATTTGTATAACTTGAATGGGTCCTCATTAGTGAATATCAACACAGGCATGGAATTCTCGAGATATTTTTCTAAAGGCTTTAGGTCTTTTTCCTTCAGAGATTCTATTGCCTTTCTGATTAGCCTCTTCTTCGTGACTTTTATTAGAACTTTGTTTTTTAATTTGTCCCTTATGCTCTGAAACTGCTTTGATGGCAATGATTTTATATCACCGACAGAAATCACCCTATATTTAAGCATTAATTTCTTTATATTCTCTACTTCATTCTTCTTGTATTGCGATGTCATTTTACAGTTTTATTGGCTTCCCCATTGTTGTTTTTAGATAAATCGTTTTTATGTTCTGCTCTTCCTTTGGCAGGGCATGGGTCAATGCATTCAATGCTACATTAAAGTTTTCAATTATTTCATCCTTATGCATGGATTCCTTTGCAATAGAAGCCTTTACTATAGGCTCATTCTTGGTTTTTAACCTTATAGTTGAATTTACTCTTTTTTTTACAGATTCCAGGTTAGAATCAGGAGTTAATACGTGATCTGCTTTTGGATTTGGCATCTTCCCTTTTGGACCGAGAATTTTACCAAATACTGTAGCTACTTTTCCCATAATGTTTGCCTGTGCAAGGAAAATATCATAATTTCTTGCTAATTTCTTTACATCCTTCTTGTTTTGATAATCTGAAAAATCTTCGTCTGAAATTACCCTGTCAAATATTTTTGCCTTTTCCTTCAATTCTTTCCCGACAAAAGCGCATATCCTTACTTTTTTATCAGGAGAATAAGGCAGGGTTATGAATAAGTCAACATTCTCCTCTGTCTTTTTTATGTTAATGTCCTTAAGGTTAACTATAATATCTATAGACTGGTTGAAATTTCTTTTCTTAGAATCAGCCTTTAACTCTTCCAGTGCTTTTATTATCTGTTCTTTGTTCATCATAATCCTCCTACAAAATTGTAGTGTTAACGGATAAGCCTTTGGAATTTGTTATATTTATAAAGGTAACGTTTTTAAAGTTTGAATAAATTATTTTTATATGGTTTTCATAATTGATTTGTATTTCATAGTAAACAATTTTCTCATAAAATACATTCCTGAAATAGTTTTTTCTTTGGTTGCATTAATTATAATATTAGCAGAGCCGTATTTAATTTATTTGGAGAGATTGATAAGCAACATATTCAAGATTACAACAAGAAGGGGAGAGGGGATATTAGAATTGATGAGGATAGATTCATTCGTTGTATTCCTGCTGTTAATCATAATAATACTGCCTTTGGTAAAGCGTTATCTTATGGGTTATCTTGAAAAAGTATTAAATTCTGAGAATTTGCTGTTTTACCTCATAGTTTTATTTATTNGCTTGTATGTCTATTATATCCTTGTGTACAGGAGAAAGCATTCAAAAAATTAAATAGCAATACAATTTTTCAAANAAAGGAAGATTTTTTTCTTCCAGCAATTTGAACTTAAGATTATTTTTATTGATTATGAGATTTATTTTTCTCTTATTTGTCAATGATGAGAATACAATCAAAGATTTCCCATTTTTGTTCAAGTGAGATTTTAATTCATTCAAAAATTTCTCGAGAATTTCATAGCCATGAATCCCNCCTGTTGTTGTCAATGCAGATTTATCATCTTCTCTTTTATCCCTTGGAAGATATGGGGGATTAAAGATAATCAGANCATATTTGTCTTTTATATTTTCAAACAAGTTTGAATGAATTGTTTTTATTCCTTTAAGATTTTTTAGGCATTCCTTGTTTATGTCGGAAGCTGTAACATTTTTTGTGTATTTCAATGCTTCCCTGGCAAGAATTCCTGAGCCAGTTCCAATGTCAAGAACTTTTCTATTTTTAGAATAATCCTTAATATATTTCTTAATCAAATAAGAATCTTCAAGAGGATTGTATATCATTTTAAAATTATTCATTAAAATCAATCACAGTATTTTCATTTACATCTATCAGGTATCCCTGTCCTGGTTTCATTTCTCTTATATTATTAAAGTTCCGTCTTGGAAGATAAAAATTTCCTTCCACATCTTTAATCATTTCTAATTTACCTCCTTCAATTAAAGATGCTAATACATTTGGAATTATATCTCTTCTCATATTTCTAGTCCTATTTAATGGATAAGCAATATTATTCCAACCTTCCTGAAGTTCAATTCTTGGATTAACACGCTCCTGACCTTTAATTATAAGGGTTGTAGATTTGTTTACTTTAATATGATATGCTTCTTGAGAATTCCATTCATCAATATTATTGAAATTATTTGCTGGTGCCATAAAATTCCCATTTTCATCTTTAACCATTAATAATATTCCACTTCTTGCCAAAACACCAAATATTGCTTCTATATCTGCATAATAAGGGATTAAATAAGAAGAGATTAAATTCCAACCTAAATTTAATTGTATTTTATGTTCTTCTATTTCGCATGGCATTCCTTCTAACTCTAAACCTTCCATATTATCAAATTGGTTGTATAAAAATTCATTATCTTCACTATTTTCTTCTATTTTAATATCCTTTTTATTGTAACAAAATGTATTACTAACTAAATTATTTGAGGAAGAAGATATTAGATTTATACCCTTATCATTATCTTTAACATTATTATCGGCTATAAAATTATTATTAGAATTTAATATTTTAATACCTGTTCTCTCCCCTTCCGTATTTATAGATGAAATCCAGACCTCAGCATAAGTTGCTGTATCTGGCGTTTTTATTGTAATATTATCCATTCCAGCTCCCGTAGGTGTTAATTGTTCAACATATGTACCATACACTGTCTTTCCTGCTTTTAAAGTAGTATCTGATTTATCTTTTTGTTTCAATGAAGTTGTTCTGTGTGCAAAGTTTGCATTAGAAGTAACTGATTGAAAATTAATTTCCTGATTTGTTGTTGAATAAGTTAAATTAATATTTATAACATTTAATGGAATGTTGGTTTCTCTTTCTGCATCTAATTCACCAAATGTTAAATAATAAGGAGTATTGCCTGATTGACTGGGAATATCCCCATTCCCTCTTATCCCCCCCGGAGTTGATGATCCAGACCAGTTACTCCAAAATGTAATATTTCCACCATTTTTAAGAAAATAACTTGAACCTTTGTCATTAATATCAATGAATGTTATTTGAGCATTACTTTGTGAACCCTCTCTATAAGAAAAGTTTAATTGAAATGTTGTAGGTAAGAAATTAAATGCAGATGCTACTTCTGGTGTAAACTCTTGGTCTGCCAACTCTGTATCTGTAGTCTCATCATAGAATGTTGTTTTATTGTTTAATGTATCAATGTTTTTAATCCTTACTATATGGGACCTATCATTCATACTGTACAAGAACCTTATTCCTGTCATTCCTGACAATTCACTCTCACCCATAGAAGTGTTTGTTACAAAATCTCCTTCTAATGCAATGAAAGGCTCATCTCTATCTGCGCCAGGCATTATGTCACCAACACCAGTAGTGTTTGCAAAGGCAACAGTCCATGTGGTTATTTCTCCATCTTTATTTGTTGCTGTCAAATCAACTTTTTCTCCAGAAGCTGAAAGTAAAATGTCCTCTGGTCTAGCTTCAATAACACCGCTAAATATTATCTTAAATGCTCCAAACACTTGATCTTCATATTCATCACCAGGTTTTAAGAATACTTTTTGATTCGGTTTAAAGGATATATTAAATTGATCAAATCCATGAACACTTCCGAATGTTACTTTGGATCCTGAAATCTCAGCATCATTAACTTTAACTTCTTCTCCATTTTCTAAAATAAATTCATCAGCACCTGTTACTAAAATTAATTTTGAAACCTTATCTGCTGTAATATCAACACCATTAATTATAAAATCTCTACCTAATAAATTCAATCTAGTATTTTCCAAATCAGCTGAATTAGAAACAGCAACAGAGGAATCTAAATCAAAATTATATGTCCATATATTAGTATTAGTATATCTTGACAAGTAGATATAATCACCCATAGGTTTATCTGAGTCTCCTGAATCTTGGTCATATATATACCAAATTGTTTTTTCCGAAACAGAATTCCCTCTATTTGTAAATAATAATTCTTGTATATATTCTGTGTTACCTCTATTTGCACCTTTATCATCTAAAAAAGTATCTTTCTCTAATAATGTAGGCAACTGTGTTTTTGTCAATTTATTATCAATATCGTATGCTGTATCATTCAAATTAAATTTATTATTAGGATATTCCAATTTATAACTATCTTCAATAGTTGTTACAATAATATTATTTATAATTTTAGAATTATCAACATTTTCAAAATAAATTCCTTTATACCATCCATTGATATCACAATTTTTTATTGTTAAATTTGTTAAATTATCATCTTCAGTACCCAAAACATATATTCCTATCCGTTCTTCATCTTCTGGTACTTCTTCAAGATTTCCATCGATAATATGTCTTTGACAATCTAAATTTATATTATCTGCTTGAATATTTATACATACTTCATCTCTTGTACTCTCAATATCATTTACTAACTTATATTCTCCTTCTTCATCAATAACCTGACAGCTATCTATTTCTATAGATTCATCTCTTCTTGGTTCATTTACAATTGGGGAGTTTACAGCCTGTGCTTGTTCATTATTCAAATTAGAAACTTTATTTAATCCCAAAGAATTACCTTTAGGATAAGTACTAGCGCAACCAGAAAGAATTAATAAAATTATTAAGAGTATAACTAATATTTTATTTTTCATCATTTTTTATATGTTTTTAAAGTTTTTAAATATTTAGAAGAAAAGAAAAAATTAAACCCAGTCAAGGGTTAAGTCTTCATCCAATGAATCTGTATCTGATGTATCAAGCTCCTGGTCTATATCATCAATGTATCCTTGGTCTTCTGCACTAACATCCTGATCATCCTGCGATGCTTCTTTTAAGCAACCAGATATTACCAACAAAGCAAGTACAAATAAAATAAAGATTATTTTTTTCATTCTGATGCCTCCTCAACTTCAAGAGAAATTTCTGACTTATTCTCCCTTAAGATAGTGATTATCTTCTTTAACACCATTCTTGCTTCCTTAAGATGATTATTAGTTTCTTTTATGTATTGCTGGGCTTCTCTCACCATTTNATCAGTCTCTGTTGGCGTTGTTGCCTGCNCCCATTTCTCCTTGGCTAAACCATACTGCTCTTTTGCCGCTTCTACATGAACATTATACTCCTGAATCAAAGAATTAAGCTCTTCTGAATTAAGCTCTGATGCTTTTTCTTCANCTCTTTCCCCAAGTATCTCTGCCTTTGCTATCAATGTCCTTAATCTTGCACCAAAATGCTTCAATCTTGCTTTATGATAATTGGATTTTATCTCCTGCCATGCTTCCTTTATTGTTTTAGAAGCTTCCTTGATTTCCTCTTTTGAAGTTTCCTCATTTATATTTTCAAGAGTTGACTTAGCTTCCTGAATTTTTGCAATCTGCTCATCTATTTTTTGAATTAATTCGGTTGCTTCCTCTTCTGTCAAGTCTGTTGATGACTGAATTTTTGTCTTTAATTCCTCAAGCCTGCTTATTATCAAATCAGCAGAATTAATCAGATGCTCCTTAACTTTTGATTTTGTGTTTTTAACTCTTAATTTACATGTTTCTGTTTCTGATAACTTGCACTCTTCATATTGTGCTCTTAATTGAGATACTTCCTGTTTTTTATCCCGATACAATTCTTTTACATCCTTATATTTCTGTCTTGCTTTCACTAATTCTAACCTTGCTTGCTTTACATCCTGTGTTGCCTTTCTCCTGAGATTATACTCTTCAAGCATCTTTTTCTTGGCTTCTTCTGAAACTTGAGTTCTTTCCCTATTTGAATCAGAAGAATCATCAGAAGCCTCATTATCATCCTCTGCTATTGCTATAGTTGATAAGACAAACAAGAATATCACGAAGAAAACAAATATTTCTTTCATATTATCCCTCCCATTTTTTATATAATCAAGTTATATATAAAATTAACCCAAAGCCTTGAAATAATCCTTCACCCTTTCTGTTATGGATTTTATGTAAAATTTCTCTATTTTTTCCTCAAAGATATTAATAAGGGAATCATTCTCGGAAATCCTGTACTTGTTGTTTATATTTTCTATCAGGAACAAATCTCTTAATCTCTTAATCTGCCTTCTTATGTTTGAGGATGCAATACCTTTCAATTCTAAGTTATAAGATTTTCTTATGTTAATCACATTATTCTCTATCTGCTTTGAATCAATCTCTTCTTTAGAATTTATCAAAGTCATAAGAACATCAACAATGATGTCCCTTGAATCGCCTGGCTGCAGCAAGCCTATAGACAGGCATAATTTCTTAATCAATTCCCTTTTATCCAAATCATAAGGCTTTTCATATTTCCTCAAGGTGATTTCTGCAAGGGGGATGTCTTTAGAGACTTTCTTCATATTGCCTTCCCTTGCCGCCCCTTTTGTACACCCTGAACCTTCTCTTAGCCTTTTGATCCCTTTTTGTTGGCCTTCTGAATTCATCCGATGACATATTAACTCAATTTATTGCAAATTTATAAGTTTTTTTAATTTGGATTTAAGAAAGAATTTTTTATCAATCCAGCTAAATCCCCTTCAGATTTAACTTTTTCATCCAAATCAGATTTAGTTAAGATAAAGGTTTTTCTGTGATTAATTATTTCCAGTTCTTCTATATAAAATCCTGGCTCAAGAAAAGAAATAAAACTGAGATTCAATTCAAATCTAGTCCATTTTCTAGAAATTCCATCTTCATATTCTTTTCTACAAGAAACAAATATTTGGTAATCTGTTCTATTTAAATTTTTTAATAGATATTCAAGTATTTCAATATATTCCATAAAAATTAATATAACATAAAGATATATAATTGTTGTTTAATAAGATTTATAAATTCCTAACATTAAAAAAGTTCATGACAACATTAATTGCATGCTTATCAACGGGAAAGGGAACATGGGGCCATGTAAACAGGCTGATTGAAGATGGAAAATACGACAGAATATTCCTTATAACAAATGATTATGGAAAGGAAAATTTCAACAAGAGCAGCAAGACTGAACTAATATCGTTGAATTTGAATCAAGGATTAAATGAATTAAGAGATGATATTCTGAAAAACCTAAAAGGAAAGATAAAGGAAAGCGAGGTTGATGTCAATTTCATCTCAGGAACTGGAAGAGATCATATGGCCTTGATGGCGGCTTTGCTTAAATTGGGGGTTGGAATAAGATTAAAGGCACTAACAAAAGAAGGTGCTGAAGAAATATAGAAATTCTTAAATTCTATTGTTATCTAATTATTCTATGGGTTTTTTTGATGACAATGCAAAAACAAGAATTTTCCTCAATCCAGTGGCTTTGGACTATTCATTCATTCCTAAATTAATTCCTTACAGGGAAAACCAGCAGCATTACATTGCAATATGCATAAAACCATTATTCCAAGAAAGAAACGGAAGGAATTTATTTATTCATGGAAAGCCTGGAATAGGAAAGACAGTTGCAACAATTCATGTCTTGAATGAGCTAGAGGAAAAAAGTGATATAACATCAATATATATCAACTGCTGGAAAAAGAACACAGCACACAAGATTGTTCTAGAAATCTGCGACAGAGTTGAATACAAGTTCACATTAAACAAACCGACAGATGAACTACTTGAGATAATAACAGGAATCCTGAATAAAGGAAGCTGCGTCATCTGCCTTGATGAATGCGATAAATTAGAATCTTATGATATAATATATTATCTTCTTGAGAATATTTACAAAAAAACAATAATATTGATCACAAATGAAGAGTTTTGGCTCAGCAAACTTGACTCAAGGATAAAATCAAGATTAAACCCAGAATTAATTGAGTTTAAGCCATACAACTATGAAGAAACTCTGGGAATATTAAACCAAAGAAGCGAATATGCATTTCATGCAAACACCGTTGACAAAGAATCTCTTGAGTTAATAGCAAAAAAAACTTTTGAATTAAAAGATTTAAGGATAGGCATTTATCTGCTAAAAGAATCAGGGGAAATTGCAGAATTCAAAAATAAAAACAAAATTGAATCAGAGGATGTTAATGAAGCAATTAAAAAACTTGATGATTTTAAAGTTAAGGGGGATGATGAGTTGGATAATAATCTGAATGAAATACTTGAGATAATAAAGCTAAATGACGGAAAAGACAGCAAGGAGTTATTTGACATCTACGGAAAAGATTCGTATAAGACATTCAAGAGAAGATTAAATGAATTAGAGAAAAACAATCTCATTTCAATAAAAGAAGTTAATTTTGGGGCTAATGGCAGGAAAATGATAATCAATTATGGAAGCCTGAAAAGATTAAATGAATTCTAGAAAATATATATTGTAGAAGGTGTCCTGCGGACAACCACCCGCGCCAAGTATATAAGCACATTTTCTATACTAATTATGGAGGTGGGAAAAATGCTGTTTGAGAAAAAAGAATATATCAATTGGGAGGAATACAACAAAATAATTTCTGATATTGAACACTGGTGCTTTATTTCAAATCAAGTAAAGAATAACTGGAGTGATTTAAAATGAACATAAAAGAGATTGATCACATATTCAGCAGACAATTAAGATCATTAAGCACTGATGATTTTGAGAAAAGAACTTTCAACATGAATAGATTCATAAAAAATGGTATATACTAAAAAATATCTGGAGCATTTGAAGGAAAATGACAGCATAAACTCATGGGAAGAAGGTTTCATGCAGGACTATTTGAATGATGATGAAAATTGATTTTTTGTGTTTAATATAAGATTAAAAGAATTAAAATAAAAAAATAGGAGAAGTTTTATCTCCTCCTTATCTCTTTGCTTTCTTTCTCTTTTTTGCCATATTTATTCACCCCTCTTTCCCCATGAATGATTCATAGGAACATTTACAATTAATTCTTTAGAATTAAATCCTCTTTTTATTTTAATATCCATAATAATTTTTTAGAATTAGTTATTTATATACCTTTCTATTTTTTATTTTTTTAGAAAGATTTTCTGGAAATTCATATAAATTAATTTTTTTGCCTCTTCTTCATCCAGTTTTTTTATTTCTGAGATTTTTTTGATTGTCTCGACGACAAANGATGGCTCGTTTCTTTTTTCTGGATAAGGGCTNANNTAAGGCGAATCAGTTTCTGTCAACAATTGCGACATTGGAGTTTCCTCAACAATTTTCTGAAAATGAAAAAGTCTGACAATATTTGTTGGAATTGAAAAAATCCATCCATTATCCTGAATTTTTTTCACTAGTTTAAAATTTCCGCCAAAGCAATGCATATCAATATGTTTTATTTTAAAAGTTTCAAGAATTTCTATGCATTCCCTTTCTGCTTTTCTCGAATGGACAATTACCGGCTTGTTTATTTTTTCCGCAAGAGATAAAACCTTGTTAAAAACTTCCACTTGTTTTTCAAGATTGCAGTTTTCCTCGCTTTTATCCAGACCAATCTCGCCTATTGCAATTATTTTATCCTTATTCCCTTCTATAAAATCAATTTCATTCTGCAATTCTTTTTCCTTCAGCTTAATTGCATACAAAGGATATAATCCCAAAGAAGATTTAATTATCTTATATTTTTTTGATAATTCAAGAGATTTTTTATTATCTTTAAGATTAGTCCCGGAATCAATCACAGTCATATTCAGCTTCTCTGCTCTTCTTATAACTTCATTCCTGTCTTTATCATAATCCTTAAAACATAAATGGCAATGAACATCAACTAACATTTTATATTATTAATGAAATAATCCAGTTGAATAAACTTATCAGATAAGGCATTAGATTAATTATTATCAATCCCAAGACAAGAAAGCTGATGTATTTCCATATTTTTTTTACTTTATTTTCATCCTTGATAAAAAATGACAATCCAAGCGGGAACATCCTTCCACCATCAACAGGCCCAAGAGGCAATAAATTAAATAATCCCACACCAAGGGAAATCAGCCACAACCACCCAAGCAATTCCAAGAACCATTTCAAAAATGACGTTAGAATATTTTTATTTCTGTAATCTGTCAACGGAATTGTCTGAATCCCTATGACATTCCTGTTATTTTCTTTTACTGATTTCATTCTGTAATCCCCTTTATCTGTATTAAGAACAAATTCATCCTCGCTGTTGTTAATAAATTCTAAGAATTTTTCCGAGGATTTAATTTCATTATCATTCATCCCTTTTATTATAGAACCNGGCNGTAATCCNGAGATATTTGCNGGATAATTTTCNGTAACACTNAANACNTAAANTCCTGATTGTTCAACCAAGGAATTGTTTATTGGCAGGAATATCAATAACATCAAACCCAATATAACAAAAGCCAGGATAATATTCGAAAAAGCACCTGCAGCAAGAATTGAAAGCTGCGCTTTCCTGTTTTTCCTTGACATCTGCTTTTCATCAGGCTCGACAAATGCTGCTGGTATAGGGCCGAGAAATGCAAATCCCGAAGACTTAATTTTTATTTTATACAATCTTGCAAATATTCCATGACTGAATTCATGAATTAATGCAATTATGAAAATTATAATTATCCAGTGCCAGAAACTGAGAACAGGAAGCAAGGGAGAAACCTTCACTCCAGGAAGCACAGGAACCAATCCTGGTGCTGCAGCTGGCTGAAATATCAATTTCAAAGTCATCTGCAACAGAATCACGAACATAAAGATCATTCCAACAAAACTAACTATTACCCCAACAATACCTACCACATTAAGCGTCTTTGGAGAAAATTTAGACAATTTATCCATGAACTTCAAGCCAAACTTTGTCCTGTAAAGAAAAAATATTTTTCCCTGCACTTCAAATTTCTTCTTGTTTGTGAGATAAAATATATAAACGCCCAAAAAAAATACCAATAATAAAATCAAGTCCCAGTTCATTTTTTCCTAACTGGCCTTAAAGCTTTACTGCCGCATTTTCTGCAAGAAACTCTTTTTTGAAGAACTTTCTGCGGAGGAGCTCTCTGCTTTGTTTTACATTTTCTGCATACAAACATATTCCTGTACAATCTTGCCTGAGCTTCTGGAAATTTCACCATTTTATTTCACCTGCTTCATTGCTTTTTCACCAAGAATCTTCCAATAAATAATCTCCTTGCCTTCTTTCACCTGTGATTTTAACTCATCCGGTATTTTCAGATCAAAAGTTTCATATGTTTCTGTGTCCATCACATTTGCAGCATCATTGCTAATAGATAATATCTGCGCAGAATGCTTTGTAACTATAGGAACATCAATCTTGTTATGTGATGGTGCTACAATGATTTTTTTGACATCACCAACCATAGAGACTGCTTCCAACCTGACTTTAGCATGACCGTGCTTTCCAGGACGGGATGACTGCGTGTCTTTTACAATGCATGCTGTCCCGTCAATTATCACATAATTTCCCTTTTTTAATGAACCAACATCTGTTTGTTTCTTGTCACCTTCATCCATAAAATAAAAAATAATTAAGATAATTTATAAAGATTGTGATTTAAAATCTTTTCAATGTTTTCTTAAGAGAAGTTTTCTTCTTATTTTCTTTTGCTTCTTTCTCTAATTCCTTCAATACATCCTCTGGCTTTTTCTCTGTTATTTTCAATAACCTTTCATTCAAATCTTTTAATGTACCTTCAAGATATTTTATTTTTAATTCAAGATTGAAGATATGCTTTGACAAGTTTGCTATAGCAACCCATAACTGAGCATTTGCAGGATTTTTAGATTTCAGATAAGAATTCCTGAATTTATTCGCTTCCTTAACCTGCAAGTCAAGATACTCCTTTATTATTGGATCAACAGATTTTCTCCATGGCATTTTAAATCAGCATATCTAAACAATTTAAATATTTTTCCATTCTAAAGTGGTTATAATATTAATACAAACTTTTAAATAAACAACTTAAAATTTTCATTAAAATGCTGAAAGAAAAGGATTTCATAGAAGTGGATTATGTGGCAAGAATCAAAGATGATGAAATTTTTGACTTGACTGAAGAGGATGTTGCCAGAGAAAATAAAATCTATAATAAAGATTACAGATACAAGCCAGTTATAATATGCATTGGAAAAGGGGATATAATAAAAGGACTGGACAACAAATTAATCGGAAGAGAGTTAGGAAAACACAGGATAGAATTAACGCCTGAAGAGGGATTCGGAAAAAAAGATGCAAAATTAATAAAGTTAGTGCCAACCAAGGAATTTACAAAGCAGAATGTAAATCCGATGCCTGGAATGCGGCTAAATCTTGATGGATTTATGGGAAAAATCATCTCTGTAACTGGTGGAAGAACATTAGTTGACTTCAACAATCCATTGGCGGGAAAGGATTTAGTTTACGAAATTGAAATAAAGAGAAGAATCACAGACAAGAAAGAACAACTGCAGGGTTTCTTGGATATCTTGTTCAAAGATGCAAAAGCTGAGATAAAAGACGATGAAGCAACAATTGAAATAAAAAACATCAATGAAGAAATGAAAGAAGAGCTTGAAAAAGAGATTATGGACAGGATTAAAATAAAAAAAGTGAACTTCAAAATAAATAATCAAAAATAATTGCTTTAGGATAATTAAGTTTAAATAATAGTTTAAAGAATGTAGGATTATGGAATCAATAATAAGCAGAGCAGCACACAAGGCAGCTTCAAGTTTGAGCTTTAAGAAAGAGATTCAAAGGACTTCTCCCATTGATGAGGAACTGGAAAAGATTCTAGCAACACAAAAGGCAAAAATAAAGGTGATTGGAGCTGGCGGTGCTGGAAACAACACNATCAACAGGATGACTGAGATTGGAATCACTGGCGCTGAGACTATTGCAATNAACACTGATGCTCAGGATTTATTATATACAAATGCAGATGTCAAGATTTTAATTGGGAAAGAATTGACAGGTGGTTTGGGAGCAGGTTCTATTCCTAAAGTTGGTGAAGAGGCTGCAAAAGAATCTGAGACTGACATTAAAAAATCAATAGTTGGCTCTGATATGGTTTTTATTACATGCGGNCTTGGAGGAGGAACAGGAACCGGAAGCGCTCCTGTAATAGCAGACATAGCAAAGAAACAAAACTGCCTGACNGTCGGAGTTGTTACAATCCCATTCTCAATGGAAGGCAACAGAAGATATGAAAATGCTATTATTGGCTTGGAAAAATTAGAGAATATAGTTGATACTTTAATTGTTATACCAAATGACAAACTTCTTGAATTAGCTCCAGACTTGCCTTTGCATACTGCCTTCAAGATTGCTGATGAGATATTAACCAATGCTGTAAAAGGGATTGCTGAATTGGTAACAAAAGCTGGACTTGTGAATCTTGATTTCGCAGACATAAAAGCTGTAATGTCAAACGGCGGAGTTGCAGTAATCGGTGTAGGCGAGAGTGACACTGCAAACAGGGCTGTCGAATCTGTAGAAAAAGCAATTAACAATCCTTTATTAGATGTTGAGATTTCTGGCGCATCAGGTGCTTTGATAAATGTTGCAGGAGGTCCTGACATGACATTGGATGAAGCAAGAAAGGTTGTTGAAACAATTTCATCCAAATTAGATGAGGATGCAAAGATAATATGGGGAGCGCAGATTTCTGAAGATTTAGAAAATACAATAAGGACAATGCTGATAGTCACTGGAGTAAGCTCTCCGCAGATATTCGGGCCAAGAAAAACTGATTCAACCAAAAGAAAGAAGGAAATTGAGAATGAATTAGGCATTGAATTCATTGATTAATAATATGTATGAGATAAATGAAGAAGAACTTGAAAAAAGAATAAGGGAGATTAAGAATTTCCTTTCTAATCCTAATAATATTGAAAGTGGAGATTTTTTAATGATTCATAGATGGAATTGTCCTACGTGGTGGGGTGTAGGGTTTTATGATCATGAATTGAGTGTATATTATTTAAGTTTACGTGGTGAAGTGATATTTTCAAAAGATGCATTTCCTCCAAAAAGGGGGGAGTTAAGGTCAGAAGATGGGTATGTTCCTTGTGGAGCAGTAATTCAAATACCCTATGGTAATATACAATATTTTGATATAAGACGCTCAAATAGAAGTACTGATTTTGGCCCTCTAAAAAGTTATGAAGTTACTGAAGAAGGAATTCAGGAGATTAAACATTAATAACATTTATAAATCCTTTTTTTATTTCTTAAAATATGATTAAAAATTTATTGTTTAAGCTAAAGACTTTCTTCATGGAATGCAAGAGGGTTTTTACAATAACAAAAAAACCAAGCAATGAGGAATTCAAGACAATAGTAAAGGTAACTGCAATCGGAGCTGCCTTAATAGGTCTGCTTGGAGCAATAATACAAATTGGATACCATTTGCTAAGATGAGCGAAATATATACATTAAAAACAACTGCAAACAGGGAAGAGCAAGTATTGGATTTTGTAGTCAATAACATAAGGAAAAAGGAGATTAATGTTTATTCTGTCTTTCATCCGCATGGAATGAGGGGGTATATTTTCATAGAAGCTGAAACAAAGGATGATGCTCAGATGTCATATCAAGGGGTGCCTTATGCAAAAGGCTTGTTGAGGGCTCCTGTAAGCTATAATGAAATAGAGCACATGCTGGAGCAAGCAAAAGCCCAAATGAACATTCAAAACAAGGATATAGTTGAAATAATTTCAGGGCCTTTCAAGGGAGAGAACGCAAGAGTAACAAGAATTGACCAGCAAAAGGAAGAAGTTGTCCTTGAGCTTCTTGAGTCTGCTGTTCCAATACCAATAACAGTAAAATTAGATTCCGTAAAAGTTGTAAGAAGAGATACTGAAGAACATGAGTAAAAAAGAAATCATTGAAATACTTGTAGAAGGCGGAAAGGCGAAAGCAGATGCCTCACTTGCGCAACGTCTTGGTCCAATGAAGATAAACATCCAAGAAGTTCTAAAAGTCATTAATGAAAAGACACATTCCTTCAACGGCATGAGGGTTCCTGTAAAGATTATTGTTGATTCTGATACAAAGGAATTTGAGATTTCTATAGGAACTCCTCCCATAGCTGAATTAATCAAGAAAGAATTAGGATTAGACAAGGGAAGCTCTTTTCCAAACAAGGACAAGGTGTTTAATATAGGAATCGAGCAAGTAATAAAAATTGCAAGGATGAAAGAATCAAGCATACTGCACAATTCATTCAAATCTGTTGTAAAGACCGTAATTGGAAGCTGCAATTCTCTAGGTATCTTGATTGAGAGCAAAGAAGCAAAAGATATCATAAAGGAAATAAATGAAGGGAAATATGACAAAGAGATTAACAGCGGAATTACTGATATTAATGAAGAAAAAAAGAAAAAGTTAAAGCAGGATCTAGATGAATTCAGGAAACCATTCCTGGCAGACATAGAGCAATTAAAAGCTAAAGTGCAGGAAAAGAAAACAGCAGCTGCACAGAAGAAGGAAGAGACTGCTGCACAAAAGAAATAATTTATAAACTGATTTCTTTGTATTATTTTTATTGGGGTTACAGCTCATAAGATGGGACTAATAAATTAGCATCAAGTTATGGGCTAACCTGGCTATGCTTCGAGGTTTGGGTCTTTTGAAAAAGCAAAATACCTCGCGATCCCGGAATTGCTAATAATTTTGGCAATGGGAAATTCAAATCCGGGTAACCCCATTTAAAACTTTTAAAAAAAGTTTTATCAAAAAATTTACAAAACATTTATATAATCTTTGATAAGAAAATTTAAATATTAAGATGGCAACTAAAAAAGTAGGAACAGCCGGAAGATTCGGAGTGAGATACGGAAGAAAATTAAGAGGCAGAGTTGCAGAAATAGAATCTGCAATGAAGCAATGGCACAAGTGCCCTTACTGCAACAAAAAAAAAGTGAAGAGGGATTTTTCAGGAGTATGGCAGTGCAGGAGCTGCAAAGCAAAATTCACAGGTAAAGCTTATTTACCCAAATAAAAAATGGTATTACACAAATGTTTTGAATGCGACAAGGAAATAAAGGCAGAATACATAAAGAAAAAAATAAGATGCCCTTATTGCGGTTCTAAAATTTTATACAAACCAAGGGTTGTGAGCTCAAAAGTAAAGGCAGAATGAACAAAGAAACAGAAAAAAAGATACAGCAGTTGCAATTGATAGAGCAAAATTTGCAAAATATAGTCATGCAGAAGCAGGCTTTCCAGATGCAGTTGATGGAAAATGAAAATGCTTTTAATGAATTAGATAAAACCAAGAAAAATGCTTACAAAATAATAGGCACTATAATGGTCAGCTCAAACAATGAAGACTTAAAGAAGGAATTAAAGGAGCAGAAAGAAGTTCTTGATATAAGGATTAAAAGTTTAGACAAACAAGAAAAAAATTTCAGGGAAAAAGCTGAAGAAATACAAAAAGAGGTTATGAAAGAAATAAAATGATGAACTTAGAAAATGTCAAGGAGATGCTTTTAGACATAAAAGTTGATAATTCTGTGCCAAGGAACATCAGGAGCAAGATTGATGAGATAATATGCCAATTAGGCAAGAATGACTGTGGCATGGACATCAAGGTAAGCAGGCTGTTAAATGACTTAGAGGAAATAAGCGAGGATCCAAACCTGCCTAGTTATATAAGAACAGAGATATTAACAACAATAGGAATATTAAGTGAAATATAACCAAATTATAATAGAAATGTTTATATATTTATTCATATCATTTTAGGATTAAGATGAAAAATTGGCTATCAAAAATAATTGGTGGGAGTGAATCTATTCCTGACGAACTAAGCGATGATTATGTGGAAATTGACACCAATATAGCAAAAGGTAGCAAAGCAAAAATAAATGTCAGACCTTTTGTCATACAGGACTTTGCAGACATAAAGCCAGTACTTGATTCCTTAAGAGAAGGTATGACAATTGCCTTGATAAATATTAAACAATTGAAAGAAAGAGACATTGTTGAATTAAAGAGAGCTGTCAGCAAACTAAAGAAGACATGCGATGCCATTGAAGGGGATATAGCAGGTTTTGGTGAAGACTGGATTGTAGTAACTCCAAGCTTTGCACAAATTCACAGAGGAATTAGTGAAGAAACAGCACCACTACAAGAATAAATAAATAATTTTATAAAACTTTTTTCTATTTTATTTAATATGGAAGAAATTAAAAATCAACATTGCCCTTTCTGCAATAAAAAAACATTAACATTAATAGAGGAAGAAAAAGACATTCCTTATTTTGGCAAGTGCTATTTGATGACAATGAACTGTGACAACTGCAAGTATTACAAGTTTGACATCGAGTCTGCCGAGAGAAAAGATCCTGTAAGATACACTTTCACCATTAAAGACAAGAAAGACATGAGTGTAAGGGTTGTCAAAGGCTCTGAGGCTACTGTTAAAATCCCAAGCTTAAAAATGAGTGTCGAGCCTGGAATAGGTTCCATTGCTTATATAAGCAACATAGAAGGAGTTCTCAGGAGATTCAAGAAGATAATTGAGGATCAGAGGGATAATGTTGAAGATGATGATGTGAAGAAACATGCAAAAAATTTGCTTAAGAAATTGTGGAAAGTTGAAAACGGCGAGGAAGAATTAAAGATAATAATTGAGGATCCATCTGGGAATTCCGCAATAATCTCTGACAAGGCTGAAGTCAGCAAGCTGAAATAAATTTATAAAAATATTCATATTCCTTAATACATGAAAATTTTAGTTACAGGAGGAGCAGGATATATAGGAAGCCATACCAGCCATATTTTATGCAATAAAGGATATGAAGTTATTGTTTATGATAATTTAGAGAATGGTTACAAAGAATATTTACATCCTGATGCAAAACTAATTGTTGGAGACTTATCTGACATTAACAGATTAAATAATTGCTTTAAAGAAAATAAAATAGATTCTGTGATGCATTTTGCCGGATATATAGAAGCAGGCGAATCAATGAAAGATCCTTTGAAATTTTTTAATAACAATGTCAGCAATGGAATTAATTTGTTGAATGTTATGATAAAAAATAATGTGAAAAATATTATTTATTCCTCATCCGCTGGTGTTTACGGCCAGCCAAAAGAGATTCCAATAAAGGAAGATTCAGAGAAAAAACCAGTTAACTATTACGGCTTGACTAAATTAATGTTTGAGCAAATATTAAACTCCTGCAAAATTTACGGGTTGAAAAGCATTTCATTAAGGTATTTCAATGCTGCTGGCTCAGGTTTTAACATAGGTGAAAATCATAAACCTGAAACCCATCTTATTCCATTGATATTAAAAAGTGCTTTAAGCGATAATGAAGTAAAGGTTTTTGGAGATGATTATGAAACAAAAGATGGAAGCTGCATCAGGGATTATGTTCATGTTTTGGATTTGGCTGATATTCATTCTATAGCATTGGAAAAATTGTTCAATGGAATTACAGGAGAATTTAATGTTGGAACTGGAAAAGGAAACTCGGTTTTTGAAGTAATAAAAACTTGCGAGGACATAACAGGAACTAAAATAAACAAAAAAATATGCGAGAGAAGAGATGGCGATCCTAAAGAATTGGTTGCGGACGTGAATAGAATAAAAAAAGAATTGGGATGGAACGCTAAGTATGATATTAAAGATATAATAAAATCCGTATGGGAATGGCACAAAAATAATCCCAATGGTCTTAAAAAATGAGAATACTCATCGGGTGCCCTACATCAGATTATAAAGAATATTCCCTAAAAGAATATTTAGAAGGAATTAAAAATTTAACTTACAAAAATTTTGATTTGGTTTTAGTTGATAATTCTAAGAATGATTATTATTTTAATAAATTAAAAAGTTCAGGCATTAATGTTATTAAAGGAAAATATTTTGAAAGCGCTAAAGACAGGGTAATTGATTCAAGGAATATTTTAAGAGAATATTGCCTAAAAAATGATTATGATTATCTATTAAGTTTGGAACAGGATGTTGTACCTCCAAAGGATGTTATTGAAAGGTTATTAAAACATGACAAAGAAATCACTGGTGCATTGTATTTTTATTTAGGGGATGACAATAAAACACTATTACCAATGATATGGATTCATTATGAAGGAGAATATGCAAAAAGATTAATGTTCAATGAAATCCCTGAAGATAAACTGATAGAAGTAATCACGTGTGGATTAGGATGTATATTAATTAAAAAAGAAGTCTTGGGAAAAATAAAATTCAGATATGTCAAGGATGAAGAGCCTTGGGATGATTTATGGTTCTGCGAGGATGCAAGAGAGAAAGGCTTTAAAGTATATGTTGATACGGGGGTAAGATGCAAGCATTATGTAAGAGGAATGGATTGGAGCAAGATAACAAAATAGTAAGATTTAAATATCTAAACATATTATACATAATAAACGTAATTAACAGAAGATTAAAATGGTAAGTATAACTTTATCGGTTCCTGAAGAAATGAAACAAGAAATGAATAAATTTCAAGAAATAAATTGGAGTGCAATAGCAAGAGAAGCAATAAAAAATAAATTATTAATGTTAGAGAAATTTAAGGAGTTCACAAAAAATAGTACATTAACAGAAGAAGATGCATTGAAATTAGGAAGGGAACTAAATGCAAGAGTTATGAAGAAACATAAATCAGGATGATATTAGTAATAGACTCAAATATCTTATTTTCTGCCTTAATTAAAAATAGTATTACTGCTGATCTTTTATTTGAGGAAAATATTCAATTGTATACTCCTGAATTTATTATTAGTGAATTCTTTAAATATAAAGATTTGATATTAGACAAAACATCAAGAACAGAAGAACAGTTTATTCAAATTATGCATATGTTAAAAGAGATTATTACAGTAATCCCAAAAGAAGAGTATTTTGAATTTATTAAAGAAGCAGAGACTATTTCTCCTGATGAAAGGGATGTTATGTACTTTGCATTAGCATTAAAATTTAAATGTGAAATATGGTCAAATGATAAGGAATTAAAAGAACAAAATAAAGTTAAGATTTATAATACAAAAGAGATAATGGAAATTGTCTAAAAATGAAGATAATGTTCATCGAGGCAAAAAGCAAGGAAGACATAACTAAAGTAGTTAGCAAATTCAAGGAAAAAGGGAGAATTGGATTAGTAAGTTCTGTGCAATATCTAAATCAATTAGAAAAAGCACAAAGATTAATTCCTAATTCAATAATTGCAGGCCAGGTTCTCGGATGCAAAGCTGTAAACACAATAAAGATAAAAAAAGATGTTGACAAATTCCTTTATATTGGAAGCGCTTATTTCCATCCCATAAAAATTGCAATAGATACAAAAAAACCGGTTTATATTGCAAATCCTCTGACAAATGAAATTTCTCTATTAAATAAAAAAGATGTAGAAGATTATGAAAGAAGGATAAGAGGAAAACAAGCAAAATACCTGATGAGCAAGAATCCTGCCTTCATAGTCTCAACAAAACCTGGACAAAACAGATTGAAAATCATTTTAAACAGAAAGGAAAAATATCCAATATTTGTATGCAATAATCTTGACATGAATGAACTGGAAAATTTCACTGAAATTGATTACTGGATTAACACAGCGTGCAACAGGATAGAGGGCAAAAATATTATAAATCTGGAAGACTTGCCTAAAGATAATGAAAAGCGATGATATACTAAATATAGCAACAAAAAGAGGATTCTTCTTTCCTTCTGGAGAAATTTACGGCGCCAAAGCAGGTTTCTGGACTTATGGGCATCTGGGAGCATTAATGAAGCACAAATTTGAGAATTTGTGGAAAAATTATTTTTTGAAATTAAGCGATAATTATTTTGAAATTGAAGACGTGAATATATTAAGCGAAGAAGTTTTCAAGAGTTCAGGACATCTAAAACATTTTACTGATCCTTTAGAAGATGAGAAAGGAAATGTAAAACAATTCAACATGATGCTTGGAGTAAAAATAGGAGTTACTGGCGATGAAATGATGTATTTAAGACCTGAGACTGCACAAAGCCCTTACATTGCTTTCAAGAGAGAGTTCATGGCATTGAGGGAAAAATTGCCTTTAGGGTTGGCAATAATTGGAAAGGCATTTAGAAATGAGATAAATCCAAGGCAAGGTTTTTTTAGGTTAAGGGAATTCACACAGGCTGAACTGCAGATATTCTTTGAAGAAGGAAACTTTGATGTTGATTTCAATGAAGTTAAGAATTACAAATTAAAAATATTAAACAAGGAGATTAAATGCTCTGAGCTAAAACTACCAAAATTCTATTCTTACCACTTAGCAAAAATACAACAGTTTTATCTTGACATATTAAAAATTCCAAAAGACAAATTCAGGTTCAGGGAACTGAATGAGAAAGAAAGAGCTTTCTACAATAAAATTCATTATGATATTGAGTTAGATATAGAAAGCTTTGGTGGATGGAAAGAAATCGGAGGTTTGCATTACAGGGGAGATTATGACTTAAAGAATCATAAAGTTTCTATCAACTATAACGGAAAAAACATTTACCCCCATATCCTAGAATTAAGCTTTGGTGTTGACAGAAATATATGGGGATTGATGGATATATTCTACAAGAAAGAAAAAGAAAGAGAATTATTCCTGTTCGACAGAAAAATTGCACCTATAGAAGTTGCTGTATTTCCTTTAGTGAATAAGGACAAACTTCCTGAAAAAGCAAGGGAAGTCTATGAATTAATAAAAGACGAATTCAGCACATTCTACGATAATAGCGGAAGCATTGGTAAAATGTACAGGAGAATGGATGAAATTGGATGCTTGGCAATGCTCACAATTGATCATGACAGCCTAAAGAAAAATGATATAACCTTAAGAGACAGAAGTTCTATGAAACAAATAAGATTAAAGATTAAAGACTTAAAAGAAATTTTAAATAAATTCCTAAATGGTGTTGAATTAAAAAAATTAGGTAAATTAATAAATTAAAATTATTTCTCAAGTTTGTGGGCCAGTAGTATAACCTGGAAATACACATCCTCGGCATGGATGAAATTCCGAGTTCAAATCTCGGCTGGTCCATCTTTTCTTATTGCCCTTATCAAAAGCTGAATAATAATTGCAAATGTGAAAAATATAATAGATGACAAGGGATAAAGGATTATAAAACCAAGAAAGAGTGCTAACATAAATTCTGGATCATTTTCAAAAGAGAATAAAACATTTTCCTTTGCTCCCTTAAAAGACATAATCAAGGAAGACATCATTAAAGTTATGAATATGTTTGCTATCAAAATAATATACAATGTCCTTATTATTAATTTTTTGTTCATCCTGTGTAAAATCCTGTTTGGTTCACCAATATCTTTGTTTCAGTTTTATCTGAAAATTCCAAGTTTATCGGAGTAATGTGGGTAAACGGCTCATCATTAAAATCAATCTCCCTGTAAAGAGAGGATATATAGCTCGAGCATATTAATTCATCCTCTTTTATGCTTAATTCTTTCTTTGAATTTATTGATTCAAGATAAACCAAAATCAAGCCATTCTTAAAGCTGTAATAAACATCCTGCTCCCTAAAGTGCTCATTAGCCCTTTCTATTGCCTTTATTTTATTTTCTTCAGACGTTTCTACTCTTAACACCTTGAAATATTTGTAATTAAAGAAATTCTCATCCAATTCATTCTCATGAATCCCGGAAAATCTCAATGAGCTTATTTTTCCATTTCCAATATAAATTCCTACATGCCAGTATGTATCTCCCATGGAGCTTATCATCAACTTGTCAAAGAAGTTATAAAAAAAGAAATTTTTTACTGGATTTGAAATCCCGCTTTCTATGCTTAATTCATACAAATAAGAGTCTTTTATTGATTTTGGTTTTATTAGAATTATATCCCCTTCTTCTATCATGCTTAATGTTTTTTCTTTAGTCTGCTCTAATGTCAGATTTCCAATGAAAACTAAATTTTGATCTTCCTGGATTTTTTTAGGGCTGAATAACAACAAGGTTAGGATTATACACAACAATAAAACTGAGATTCCAACATAAAATAAAAAATTATCAAGCTTGCTCATCAATCTTAAATTGTTTAATTGAATTTAATATCTTTGTTTCCATTTGAGAATAACAAGTTTTATAAATTAATTAAATATATGCTCCCTGTAGACTAGGCTGGCGGGTTAATCCTCCGCTGCAACTGCAAAAGGATTCTGGCAGAGCTGAAACCTGAGGAAAGGTTTAGACTTCAAAGATTAGTCTTGATTCGGACTGGGAAACCTTGTCCTATAGGGTTGGTCTATATGTGAACCTGGTGAGGCCTTGACGGGTGCAACCATAAGTGTGTAGATTGGCGCTTGTAGGGTAGCGGGGTGGAGAAAGAGTTAAGGTAGCTGATTTTTGGTTTCTATTATCGATTCTTGGGTGCGTCTACACTAATTTAATTAAAAATTATTATTTTCTAAAACCGATATATATATATCAAAATGCATTGGATTTTTAATAAATTTAAGAGGTGATAATTAATGAATAAGAAGTTAATTTATGTATTTGCTGTTCTTGTTGCAGGATTGTTTGTTGTTAGTGCTTGTAGTAGTTTGATACAACAAGAGGAAGTTGGAGCAAGAATAAGAAGAG
>C687J35174_10002435_pt1 | contig 26231 bp, 29 predicted proteins | sample RifCSPhighO2_01_FD_35174 | JGI IMG/M metagenome (IMG submission 35174) | reverse complement strand
TACTAGATTCTAAAAAAACTACGATAAAAACCCCTAAATATCCGTAAGAAGTAATAAGAAATTCAATGTTAAAAAGATGTGGCATTGGGGCGGTAATCAATAATACACTAAACAACGAAATTATGAAACAATGTTTAATGAAAATTAAACCTGGCTTTTTTAAATAATACGTAGTAGTCTGAAAAAGGAATTAGAACAAAAACCGACAAAATCCCCAACGAGAGGAGGAGACTTTGAAAACCTCACTGCAGATTGGTAGGTTCCTAGTCGGGGGACTCCCGGCAACAGTTGTGTTTTATGGTAGTTTTCTCACACTCACTAGAACTGGAGGGATGTCATACGAATGGGCCACAATGGTGGCTCTTCTCTTGAGCGCTGGGCTGAACTTCGTTTTACAGAAGTTTTGGGCGTTCCAAGAGAAGAAAATTAGGACTATTCCCAGACAATCACTTCAGTTTCTGGGATTAGCTGTGGGATACTTCGTTGCCAGTGTGTGGTTGGTTGTGGTGTTCGTCGAACAGTTGCATTTCAGAGATTGGACTGCGCTCCTGGCGGTCAGAACAATCCTGGCATCTGCAAGTTTCCTCATCACGCGAAAAATCTTCACAAACTAGCCTCGGTACGTATCAAGAAATATGCGTACCGAGCGCCTAGTGTTATTTATTTTTTATAAAATTTTTAATCCACCATTTTTTAATAAATGGCAGAGACTGAACAGAAAGAAAATATCCCATTGTTGGAACGAGAGCGTTTAAAAAATAATTTTCAGTACCGATAAAATATAAAAATTTAACCGCAACTATATAAATAACTGCTGAAATAAGAAAAACTCGGAAATAGCTAACCTCCCAAGCTTTATCGGCTTCAACCTTGGCATTTCTCTGTTTTATTATTTCGATTTCGTTTTCCAAGTTTTTAATTTTTTCTTCCATAGCGGGCGATGAGAGAATCGAACTCCCGACATCGGTTTTGGAGACCGAAGTTATACCACTTAACTAATCGCCCTTTTTTAACATAGTATTGCAAGGCAATTATAACAGAACAAATAGAAAAGAGAAATTACTTCTTGCTTTCCTTGTGCTTTGTCTTTTTCTTACACCATTTACAAAATTTATTCAGTTCTATTTTTTTCTCGACAAGCTTTTTGTTCTTACTGGTCCAGTAATTTATCTTTTTGCAGGAAGGGCAAGCTAGCCTTATGAGTCTTTCTTGGGACATAGCCACATACTATTACAAAATAACTTTTTTTGCAAACACCTTATGCTTTAGGAGTTTGCTTGCTACTTTTTCAAATTTTTTTACATCACCCGTTGTAAAATAGGTTGCTTCTCTTTTTCCTTTGTTTCCAATTTGATGCGTTTTTAATAGACCCTTTGTTCGCCTGGCAATCGCCTTTCCCGAATCCACCAATTCAATCTTTCGCCCTAAAATCTTCCCTATCGCTTTGCGTAAAAAAGGATAGTGCGTACATCCGAGAACCAGCTGGTCTGCTTTGGAATTTTTTACAACTTCTAAATATTTTCTTAGAAGTTTATGAACTTCGGGATTATTTATGCTTCCCTTCTCTACTGTGTTTTCTAAATTTGGACAACCGATGTTCATCACTGTTATTCCATCTCCATAATCACGAATGAGTTTTTTTATGGTTTTGCTTTTCGACGTAGCGGGAGTCGAGATGACGGCGATGGTGCCTGTTTTGGTACCAAGTGTAGCAGGCTTGATGGCGGGCTCTGTACCGACTAGAGGAATATCATAGCGTTCACGAAGTTCTTTGATGGTGTAACAAGTGGCGGTGTTGCAAGCAATGACGAACATTTTAATATTGTGTTTCCCAACCAAGTAATCTACTACATTAACCATAAATTTATTAAGTTCTTTTTTACTTTTCTCTCCATAGGGCACATTTTTTTGATCGGCAAAGAAAATAAAATTCTCTTTTGGTAGCAACTTTTCAAGCTCTCGGAGTATCGAAAGCCCCCCTACCCCCGAATCAAAAACCCCAATTGGCTGGTTGTTTCTCATAAATTTTATTTGAACGTGGTTTTTAGTTTTTTTTCTTTATTAAAACGCTCTAACGCCAGATTAATCAATATGTCGAGAAGTTGAGAAAGTGGAATTCCACTTGCTTCCCATAATTTCGGATACATGCTTATGTTAGTAAATCCGGGAATGGTATTTATTTCGTTTACTAGAACTTGCCCGTTCTTCTTTATGAAAAAGTCCACTCGCCCCAAGCCCTCGCAACCGAGAACCTTGAATGTTTTAACTGCGGTCTCACGAATTTTCTTTATTATATGTTTTGGTAATTTTGCCGGTATTTCTACTACAGAACCTTCATCTACATACTTGGCCTCGTAGGAATAAAATTCCTGATTGGCAATAATTTCNCCCGGCAGAGAAGCCACGGGATTCTCATTTCCCAAAACTGAACACTCAACCTCNTTCCCTTTAATAAATTCTTCAATAATAATTTTTGTGTCAAATTTAAATGCCTTTCTAACGGCCCCACTAAATTCTTTTTTATTTTTTACTTTACTAATTCCAACAGAAGAACCCATATTGGCTGGTTTGATGAAAAGCGGTAATCCTAGATTTTTCTTTAATTTTTCAAAACTAATCTTCTCCCCATCTTGGAAAGTAACAAATTTTCCGATCGGAATCCCAGCTTCTCGGAGAAGTCTTTTCATCACATCTTTGTCCATGCCCACTGCGGAACCAAGCACCCCCGCCCCCACGAAAGGTTTTTCCATTTCTTTAAAAACTCCCTGCATAATACCGTCTTCGCCGAAAGGGCCATGGAGAACCGGGAAAATTACATCAACTTTTGCCAAGGAAGGAAAATTAAATTTCCCCTTCCTGCTTATTTTAATGGGTATAATTTGATACTTGTTTTTTTCTAAAGCTTTAATTATATTTCGAGCCGAATTTACAGACACCTCATGTTCAGCAGATTTTCCGCCAAAAAGTACCCCGATTTTCAGTTTTTTCGTGCTCTTCATTCCTAGAGTGTAACACTTTTTAAGTCTTTGGGAAAATGGGTTAAATTCTTGCAACCATTTTTTGTAATTAAAACCATGTCTTCAATACGTACTCCGCCGAAACCTTTTAAATATATCCCCGGCTCAATCGTCATCACACAGCCAACGGGTAAGACATCTTCGCTTGTCGGTTTGAAATTTGGCCATTCATGGATGACTGTACCCACTCCGTGCCCCAGCCCGTGGGGAAACTTGCTTCTACCTAACTTTTTATTCAAGAACCCTCGTGCCACCCTGTCTATTACCTTTGCCTTTTTCTCTCCCTTTTGCAACTTTCTAATTGCCCTATTTTGTGCTTCCAAAACGCTCTGATAAATTTTTCTTTGCTTCAAGCTAGGCCCGCCCCAGAAAAAAGTGCGGGACATATCCGAGCAATAGTGATTTACCGTACATCCGAAATCAAACATGACAATGTCCCCCACTTTTAACTTAGTCTTTCCGGGTTCATGGTGAATGTTGGCGGTGTTTCTGCCGAAAGAAACTATCGGCGGAAAAGAAAGTATGTGTACTCTGTGCTTAATGAAAAACTTTTTAATTAAATTGGCAATTTGAATTTCAGAAACTCCTGTTTTTAACTTTGCCACCACCTGTCGCAACACTTGTTCGCTGATTCTCTGCGCCTTAATTATATTTGCCAGTTCCCTTTTATTCTTTACCGCCCGAACTTCGTGGATTATTTTTATTTTCTTCATAACCCTATAGTAACTTCGCTATGTCGTGATAAGTAACAAGAAGCATTAAAGCAATCAGAATAAAGAACCCAGCCATGTTGGCAATATTGGCAACCCCCGGAGAAATACGCGAACCTTTGATTTTTTCTATCAGAAGGAAAAATAATCTACCTCCATCAAGAGCAGGAAAAGGGATTAAATTTATAATGGCCAGATTTATGGAAATAAGCGCGGTGAAAGACATCAAGTAAGCAAAGCCAAACTTATAAGCCTCTCCCACAATACCCACCAAACCAACAGGCCCAGTAACCGAAGCAAAGCTTCCTTTGCCTCGTATGCCCTCTAAAATAAGCGTATAAAGCCCCACGGCAGTGCCTTTGGTAACAGACCAGGTCAATCTACCTCCTTCGTAAAACGCCGTTAAAACAGGCAATTTTGCTAAGCCTATCTGGTCCATGGCAATGCCTATGGCCGGGTTACCTCCGGAGCTAGCTACGGTCGGAATTAGTTTTATTTCTCCCACATCTTCTCCTCGCAAATAACCGATTTCAACTTCTTGACCCCCGTGATAAGTTATAAAAGATTTCAGAGTTTCTGGGTTGATATCAGCGACGAAACCGTCCCCGCTTTTGACTGAAACTATTTTATCCCAAGGTTTCAGCCCCACTACTTCAGCCGGCGACGAAGGCAGAACAGAAACAACCACTAAATTTACATCGCTAAATGCACTTCCTTTTATTTCGTTACTGGTTGACATTGGAAGCCCGGACATTAATCCGAAAGAAAATAAAAACCAAGCTAGCAAAAAATTGGCAAAAATTCCGGCGAAAAGAACTATGGCTTGTTGCCATTTCGGCTTGTTTATAAAACTTCTTTCTTTATCGGGACCGTTTGTGTTTTCTTCATCCGGATTTTCTCCAAATATTTTTACAAAGCCTCCGAAAGGTAGCGCATTTATGCTATATTCCGTTTCCCCCCTTTTTATTCCGAAAATCTTAGGCGGAAAGCCAAAACCGAATTCATCAACTCGAATGCCGAATTTCTTAGCCGAAAAAAAATGTCCGAATTCATGGACTAAAACCAGCACTAATAAAATTACAAGAAAAATTAAAATATTCATATATTTAGCCCATCACTTCACGCTCTTTCTTTTCAAAAATGGTTTCTAAACTTTTATTCGCTTCATCTACTATTTTCTGCAAATCTTCCTTGGCTCGAAATTTATCATCCTCGGTCATTTTTCCTGCTTTTTCTTCTGCTTGGATTTTATCCCAAACTGATTCTCTCTCTCGACGCACTGTAATTCGAGCTTCTTCCAATTTTTCTTTCAGAACTTTCACAAGGGTTTTCCTGGTGTCGGTTGTCAGCTGGGGGAAAATAACTCGAATGCCCGCATCATCTGTCGCTACCGATAAACCTAAATTAGAAGCTAAAATAGCTTTCTCGATGTCTTTAACTTGAGATTTATCCCAAGGAGCAATACGCAGTGTTTTCGAGTCTTCGATGGAAACAGAAGTAACGTTTTTAAGCGGGACACGTGAGCCATACGACTCAACCGTTACCCCATCGAGCACCATAGGAGACGCCCGACCAATGTTTAACTGGTTGTATTCTTTAGCCAAAAATTCTTCCGTTTTCTTTAACTCTGTTTTAAAGCTTGAAAAGTTGTATTGCATTTGGATTCATTATAGCATGCAAAAATTATTTTGAAAAACTCGGAACAACTAAGGCCACTGATTCTAGAAGGCTCTTGGTGGATGAACCGGGCTGGCGGAGAAATTCACGAGCTTTAAAAATTTGTTCGAAACAAGAAACTAAAAAATTCTGAGCGGTGTAAGTCCCGCCCGGTATTCCGGGAAGGGTTAAAACGGCAGAATTTTTTAGTTTCTTGTGAAGTACCGTCTCTACTGCGTTTAAAAATTTTAAAGCCCTAGAACGAACAGAATCTGGGGCAACAATTTCATTCCCCTCTTCCTCCTTCTCATCTATTTCAGAGATTAATTCTTTTATAAAGTCAAAGCGCTTCTGCAAAGGCAGGGTAATAAATTTCTCTGCTACCTCCAACTCACCCCCTAGGCAACGCCTAGGGGGTATAATATAAAATCTAGAAACAAGAGTTTTTAAAAGAATGTTGCTGTCTGGCATAATCAGAAAAAAATGTGTGTTTTCTATTGGTTCCTCAAACATTTTCAATAAAGTATTTTGCGCCTCCAGGAGAATGCTGTTGGCGGAAATTATAAATATTTTTTTTCCACCTGAAAAGCTTTTCTCTCCTTCGTAGGATTTTAAATTACGTGCATCTTCAATTTTAAAAGAATCTGTAGATATATGAAGAAAGTCAGGGTTGCCAGCAGTTTGGATTCCTAAACTTTCAATAAAAATAAAAATCTCTGGAACAATTTCTTCGCGAGCGCCCTCTATTAGATATGCATGATGTAAATTATTTTCGTTGAGGTGTTCTGAAATCATCTTTATTTTTTACTCAAAACTGTTTTCTTGTATACATCTAAATGTTCAAGGGCTATGCCCGTTCCTTTTACTACGCAAAAAAGAGAGTCTTCAGCCAGTGTTGCTTTGACTCCTGTTTTTCGAAAAACCAGATCTGTGAAATTTCGCAGTTGTGATGACCCGCCTGTCATAATGATTCCGTAATCTATAATGTCCGACGCAAGCTCCGGCGGAGTTTCTTGCAATACGTCTTTAATTGCTTTTATAATATGTTTTAATTCCACGTCTATGGCTTTAACTATTTCATTAGTTGATACTTGAGCAGAACGAGGCAACCCTTGGATAAAATCTCGCCCCTTGATGGTAACGCGAAATTCTTCTTCCAATGGCACAGCTGCTCCGATTTTTATTTTTACTTCTTCGGCTGTTCTCTCTCCTATGGCTAGATTAAAGGTTTTTTTAATGTAATCAGCTATAGCTTGGTCAATTTTATTTCCAGCCCATTTAACTGATGTGGAAGCAACAATTCCGCCTAACGATATAACCGCCACATCCGTGGTGCCTCCACCAATATCAACCACCATGTATCCCCTTGATTCATGAATTGGAATACCAGCACCAATGGCAGCCAAGATGGGTTCCTTAACAACATATGCATTGCGGGCGCCAGCACGGATAGCTGCTTCAACTACTGCTCTACGCTCTGTTGAGGTTACTCCCGCTGGTACTGAAATCATTACATCTGGTTTAAAAAAATTAAATCGCCCCAGTGCCTTGTTTATAAAATAACGAAGCATCGCCTCTGTTACACGATAGTCAGCAATCACGCCGTCTTTCATGGGAGTATAGGTGATGATAGAGTCTGGGGTTTTCCCAATCATATCTTTGGCTTCGAAGCCAATAGCTAAAATTTTGTTATCTTGCTCAGAAACCGCCACCACCGAAGGTTCATTTAAAACTACACCCTTACCAGGTAAAAAAACCAAAGTATTGGCTGTTCCTAAATCTATCCCTAATTTCCTCGTAAAAATCCCCATACAAAGCAATATATCATATTCATGATAAAATGGAAGAATGAAAGATGACTTGGAAAATCCATTTAAGGGATATTTAGTAAACTTGCAAAAACAAAAACAGGCCGTCAACCCAGTTCACGAAATAGTAAATTGTTATTATAAAATGAATGGTTGGGAAAAAATGCCAAAAGAATTCTATAGAGGAAGATATGCCTATAATAAATTAGCAAAAGAAGCAAAAACATTGTATGAAGTTTTAAATCAAAATCTTGATGACTCTATTTGGGCACTTGATAGGATGAAATATCTTGCCGAAAAAAATGGATTTGATTGGACGATTAGCACTTGCTTGAAACACAAAAAAATTTAATTGACAAAAAATGACTGCTATGTCAAATTGAGTTGGGTTGGCAATTTCACTTTTCGCGGGGAGGGCAACATGACATGGGGAGCTTGGATTTCGGTGGCGGTTGTTGTTGTAATCGTTCTTTTCAGATTGATCACAGAAGGTCCAGTGCCCACACCCAAAAAGCCTCCCGTTTCTCAGGGAACACTTGATGGGCCGTGGGAAATCACGGGCGAAGATGATCTTATGCACGGCAAGTAGCATCGCCCGAGGAAATGGTAATCGCCATCGCCCGGGCGATTACATTTTATGCAACAATTACCGTAAACTCCCCTTTTTGTTTANTTGGATTTTTGGTTAAATATTCTAAAAGTTCAGAAGGTGANCCAGTTTTAAATTCTTCATAAATTTTTGTAAGTTCTCTGGCTATGCAGACTTTTTTCAGAGGACAAAATTTTTGCAACGATTCTAATGTTTTTAAAATTCGATGTGGAGATTCGTAAAAGACCATGGTGCGTTTAGATTCCGCTATTTCTTTAAATAAAGTTTCTCGTCCCTTCTTGTGCGGTAAAAATCCTAAAAAAGTAAATTCATGGGTAGGTAATCCACAAGCAGAGAGTGCAGCAATCAAAGCAGTAGCTCCAGGAATTGGAATTACTTGTACTTTTTCTCCGAAATATTCTTTTATTTTTGAAACAAGCAACGCGCCTGGGTCAGAAATCCCGGGCGTACCAGCATCTGAAACCAAGGCCAAATCCTTGCCTTCTTCTAATAATTCAAAAATTTTACCTAACTTGGCTAGCTTGCTATGAGAGTGATAGCTTAAAGTTGGTTTATTAATACTATGTTTATTTAAAATTTTTTTTGTTTCGCGTGTGTCTTCGCATAAAATTAGATCAACATTTTTAAATGTCTCTAATGCCCGTAGGGTAATGTCACCCATGTTCCCTATTGGAGTGGCTACAATATAGAATTTAGACATATTTTTTTATTTCCGATACTTTTTTGTCCTCCACTTATCTGCAATCTTAACACGAGTAAGAGACCTCTCAAGCTCGGCGGCAAAATGCTCAAAATCAACAACTTCTTTATTCTCCATTTGTTTTCTCAACTCTTCCGCCCGATCTTTTGCTTTCTCTATTGCCGTGTCTGAAAGTTCTTTTATGTGTTCTGCAAAGTCAGCCAGAACGGCCACTTCTGTAATTCCTTCTTCGTTTTGTTTCACTTCAACAAACCCACCTACCAAGGCCATGGGCACGTATTCATCGTTGATCAGAGCCACAACATCTCCTGAAGAAAGACCAGCGATAAGTGGAATATGGTCTGGCAGAATTGTGATTTTACCTTCTGTGGTTGGTAGACTTACCTGCTCTGCCATTTCTTCTAAAACAAGACGTTCTGGAGTAATTATTTTTAATTTAAGTTGCTTAGACATTTGAAAAATTACATAGCCCCTCGCATATAAAATTCATTTTCAGATTTATCATCATGCTTTCCTTCTAAGATTTCTTTAAAAGAACGAATAGTTTCAGAAAGTGGTACGTATTGCCCCTTTGCTCCAGTAAATTGTTCTGCTACAAAGAAAGGTTGCGAGAGAAATTTCTGTATTTTACGAGCACGAGCTACTAGCTCCTTATCAACTTCGGATAATTCTTCCATACCCAAAATAGCAATAATGTCTTGTAAATCTTTATAACGTTGGAGCACACGCTGAACTTCTCGAGCTACATGGTAATGGTCTTTTCCTACAAAGTTCGGGTCTAAAATAGTGGAAGATGAGTCAAGTGGGTCAACAGCTGGATAAATACCTATTTCAGAAAGTGAACGATTAAGCACAACTGTTGAATCCAAGTGGGCAAAAGTTGTAGCTGGAGCTGGGTCGGTAAGGTCGTCAGCTGGCACATACACGGCTTGCACTGAAGTAACCGAACCTTTATCGGTAGAAGTGATACGTTCTTGAAGAGTGCCCATTTCTGTTGCTAGAGTTGGCTGATAGCCCACAGCGGACGGAATACGTCCAAGTAGAGCAGAGACTTCAGATCCCGCCTGAGTGAATCGAAAAATGTTATCAATAAAAAGCAATACGTCCTTACCTTCTTCATCACGGAAATATTCAGCCATAGTCAGTCCAGAGAGTGCCACCCGCAAACGTGCGCCCGGAGGTTCATTCATTTGACCGAAGACCATGGCAACCTTGTCTATAACTCCGGATTCTTTCATTTCATGATACAGGTCATTGCCTTCACGAGTTCTCTCTCCTACTCCCGCAAAAACAGAATAGCCACCATGATTTTGGGCAATATTGTGAATAAGTTCTTGAATAACGACAGTCTTCCCCACTCCCGCACCCCCAAAGAGTCCAACCTTGCCACCTTTTAAAACTGGACAAATAAGGTCAATAACCTTGATACCAGTTTCAAGAATTTCAACTTTGGTTGCTTGTTTTATATATTCCGGAGCCTTGCGATGTATGGGTAATTTTTTTACTGTTCCTACTTCTTTTCCATTATCAATCGGTTCACCTAAAACATTAAATATGCGTCCAAGAGTAGAGACTCCAACGGGTACAGAAATGGGAGCACCTGTATCAATAATTTGCATTCCGCGAGAGAGTCCATCAGTTGAATCCATGGCAACAGAACGAACAATTCCACCGCCTAGGTGTTGTTCTACTTCTAGGACAATTTCTTTATCGCCTTTTTTTACAATTAATGCATTGTAAATACCTGGCACACTTTCGCCGAAATCCACATCTACGACTGGTCCGATAATTTTTTTAATTGTTCCTTTATTTTGCATAATTATTTTTTATTTATAACTTTATAAAGCCGACGTTCCAGTCGGCTCTCCGACTAAGCGTCGGAGCTTACACTCGCCATGCCTGCGCTTATTTCTGATATTTCTCTAGTAATGTTTGATTGTCTGGCTTTATTGAATACTAAAGTAAGGTCGTCAATCATTTCGCCTGAAGCTTCAGAGGCGTTTTTCATTGCAACCATTCTGGACGACTGCTCGCTTGCATTGGACTCAAGAAGCATTTGATATATTTGCATGCGAGTAATCTTTTCCGCTAATAATGAAGTGAGAGAATCAATATCGCCTTCAAATAGATAGTTAATTTTTTTAACTTGCTCTTCTTTTTCACTTTCCATAAATTCTTTTAATTCTGAAATCACTTTTTTTGATACTGGTAAAATTTGTTTAATGTTGGGTCTCTGGGTTAGAGCAGATATAAAGTCAGTGTAGGCCACGAATACTTGGTCGTAATTTTCTTTTGTATATTCTTCATTTATAAATTTAGATATGGGCATTACATCAGAAAGTGCAATATTATCTGGGAGTTCGCTCCAGGTGGCTATTACATTTTCCCCTACACGACGCATTGCCACATCGCCCTTTTTACCAATGGTCAGTATATTGATACTGGTATTATTGTTATTTTCTAGCATGGGAAAAGTTTTCTTTATTACTTGTGCATTATAAGCACCACAAAGACCACGGTTCGAAGTAATAAGCACGAGCAAAATATTTTTCTTACCATCTTTTCTTTCTCTTTGAATAAAAAATGGATGTTTGTTTTCTTCAACATTTTTTGCAATTGAAGTCAGAACCTCCCAAGAATACTCTGCATATAAACGAGAGTTTAGAGTGGAAGCCACTGCGCGCTTCATCTTGGAGGCCGCCACCAACTCCATCGCTTTAGTGATTTTCTTTGTGTTCTTTACACTCTTTATTCGTCTTTTGATTTCTTTTGTGCCTGCCATGTTAATTATTTATAAAATTCTTTTTAAAATCTTCAATCACTTTCTTTAATTCTTTTTCACCTTTCTCGCTCCATACTTTCTTCTCTAGAATTTCCTTATAGAAAACTTTTGCATTGCGCTCGCTATACTCCACCAACCCTTGTTCAAAATCTTTTATCTTTTCCACGGGCACATCATCCATGTAACCCCCCGTCAACGCATATAAAGTAACCACCTGGTGTTCAGTTTTTACTGGCGCATACTGGAGTTGTTTTAAAACTTCTACTGACCTTTTTCCACGTTCTAATTGTTTCTTAGTGGATTCATCAAGGTCAGAACCAAATTGCGAAAATGCCTCAAGTTCGCGGTATTGAGCAAGGTCTAGTTTCAGAGTTCCTGCCACTTTCTTCATTGCTTTAATTTGTGCGCTTGAACCCACTCGAGATACAGAATACCCCACGTTTACCGCTGGACGAATGCCTTTATAAAACAAATCCGCCTCCAAGAAAATCTGACCATCAGTTATGGAAATCACATTGGTTGGAATATAGGCCGAAATGTCTCCTGCTTGAGTTTCTATGATGGGTAGCGCAGTGATAGACCCACCACCATATTCTTTGTTTCTTCTGCAGGCGCGTTCAAGTAGTCTGGAGTGCAGATAAAAAACATCTCCCGGATATGCCTCTCTCCCGGGAGGACGACGNAGAAGAAGNGAAATTTCACGATAAGCAACAGCGTGTTTAGANAGGTCATCATAAATAATTAAAACGTCTTTCCCTTGATCCATAAAATATTCTGCAATTGATATTCCTGTATAAGGTGCAATATAAGAAAGCGGAGCTGCTTCTCCCGCACCAGCAGAGACAATTACTGTATANGCCATGCTGTTTCCTTCTTCNAGACGAGCTTGAAGNTTTCGCAACTTTGAATCTTTTTGACCAATGGAAACATACACACAAATCATGTTTTGGCCTTTTTGGTTTAAAATTGTATCAATAACAATGGCGGTCTTTCCCGTCTGTCTATCACCTATAATAAGCTCACGTTGACCACGACCAATGGGAATAATACTATCAATAACTTTTATGCCCGTGGAAACTGGCTCTGACACACTTTGACGAGCAATAACTCCAGGAGCCACTTTTTCTATTGGATAAGTCTTGTCTGTTTTAATAGCACCCCTATCATCAATAGGTGCACCTAGCGCATTCACTACCCTTCCTAAAATATTATCCGAAACAGGAACTTCTAAAATTCGGCCAGTTGACTTAACTTCGTCCCCCTCTTTAATCTTTGAAAATTCTCCAAGAATAATTACACCAACAGTATCCTCATCTAAATTTAAAACAACACCCATTTCACCATTTGGAAAAGATACCATTTCAGATGACTTAATATTTGAAAGTCCAGAAACTTTTGCAATACCATCAAAAACCTCTATCACTCTTCCGATTTTTTCTATTTTAGTTTGAGTAGAAAAATTCTCGATTTCCTTTCTTAAATTTTCTACAATGTGATTATTGCTCATACATTTCTTCTAAGATGTTCTTCTAATTTATTAATTTTATTCTTAATGGTTAGATCAATAACTTCATTATTTACTTCCACTCGTAACCCACCTATTAATTTTTCATTTACATTTTCATTAAGTATAACTTCCCTCGCAGAATAATATTTTTTTAAGTAATGAGTGAGGTGTGTTTTAGCACTTCGGTTTAATTTTCTCGCACTTGATATCTTTGCCGTTATTATCCCCTTATCATCGTTTATTTTTTTTTCTAACCGCAAAAGTATATCAGGGGCTTGAGATAACAACCGTCTACGGGTTAAAAACTTTACAGTGTTTTTAAAAGAAGCAGAAAGTTCATCACCAGTTTTGTTTTTGGATACTAGGTAGATGGCTTGGGCTATGTTGTTGTTTGATATCGTGCTCATAAAATATTTTTTATAATACTTAATTCTTGCTTAGTTTTTCTATTGTCTTCTCATCATACGACTCATCGAGCTTGTGTCCAAGTAATCTTTCTGTGGTAAGCATCGTCAAGGAAACAATTTCTTTCTTCGCTTCAGCAACCATCTTAACTTTTTCTGCTTCTAGGGTTTTTTTGCCATTTGCAATTATCCCTTCCACGTCAAGCTTGGCAGATTCGAGCAAAACAGCCCCTTTTTTCTCTGCTTCTTTTTTACCTTCTTCGAAAATCTTTTGCGCCTCCCCTCGTGCTTTTATTAAAACTTTTTCATATTCTTGTTTGGTTTTCTCAAGAATGACGGCATTTGATTTCGCATCACCAATACCTCGGGCTATTTTCTCTGCTCGCTCTGCCATAAGTTTACTCAATGGTTTTAGCGCAAATAAATACAAGACAACGAAAACAATGCCAAAATTTACTGCTTGAGCAATTATTATTTTCCAATCTATGTGAAATGTAGAAATAATTGAATCCATGGCTGATTTTTAACGAGCATGGCGAGTATAAAAATCGTTACCTTGTTAAATGTCCTTCAGAAAATTTTGTTTTGCAAAATTTATTTAACAAGGTAGGGAAAATTACATTCGCTACGCTCATTAATTTTCTCCTAAATCGAAAACGCGATAACAAGCGCATAAATAGCGATAGCTTCGGCAAAGGCTGCTGCAAGAAGCATTGGCACAAGTATTTTTCCGGCTGCTTCAGGGTTGCGTCCTATCGCTTCCATTGCCTTAGCCCCGATCATTCCTATCCCAAGACCTGGACCAAGAGCACCTAAACCTATAGCGATTGCTTTCGCAAGAGGATCTAATTCCATATGTTTTTCCGCTTACGCGGTAATTAAATAATAATTAATAATTTCGACTTTTTGCTAATAATTTATTATGCACGCACAACATTCTCTATTTCCTCTATTTCTTCTCCTTCTTCTTTAGAGATATGTTCTTCGTGCTCTTCGTGTTCATGATCTGTCGATGCAATGGTAAAATAAACTATAAGTAGAGTTGCAAAAATAAGTGCTTGAATTAACCCCACCAATATTTCAAGAAAAATAAATGGTATCGGAATAATGTATGCTACCAAAGCCGCCATAGACACCAGAAGCACTTCTCCGGCAAAAACATTACCGAAAAGACGGAAGGAAAGTGAAGCAACTTTTGCAAATTCACCGATAATTTCTATTAATCCAACAAAGAACGTAATAGGCGCAACAATAACGACACTCGGCTCCTTGCGTATTTTTGTAAATATTTGCCCGAGTGCTTTCAGATTAACATATTTATTGAAAGTTTTCCATAGACCAATTGAAAAAATACCGAAAACATTTGCTCCGATTACTGCCATAATTGCCAACGCCAAAGTGGTGTTGATGTCTGCTGTGCCCCCTCTTAGATACGGAATAAAAGCAGACCCATGTTCGCTTGTTTCTATTATCCCCAACCCCCCCAAGGGTATAATGCCCAGCCAATTGTTGATGAGAATAAAAAAGAAAACTGAAATAGCGATAGGAAAAATTTTCATCGAAGGCGCTCTATTGTTCGTAACTTGGTCGCAAAGGCCCAATGCCCCCTCAACAATGATTTCAAAAAGATTCTGTAATTTATTTGGTACTTCTTTTAATTTAAAACGTATTATGAAAGATAATATTACAATAATTAAAACCGCAACCGAACTAGTCAAAAGCGCATTTGTTATTTCAAAATTTTTAAAATGAAAAATCGGCTCAGCAAAAAGGGTAATCTCATGACTTGCTTGCTCTGTTCCTTCTTCCATTATATTTTCTTGTTGTACCATTTTATTTATTAAAAATTTATCACTGATTTTTTTTATTTTTTTCTTTGTTTTCCATTTTTTTCATATACTTGCTTACTACTCGCACAATGCCAAATGAAGAAATTAAAAACGCTAAACTAGAAAAGCCCAAGAAAAACCAAGGTCTTGTTCCTAGGTATGTATCAAGGGCCTTGCCAGCAACAAGCGCTAACACTATAGGCACTGCAATCCACCCTGAAACCTGGCTAAATATTTCTATCCCAGGTTTCCACCATGAATCTCCACCAGAGTAAGATGAATCTTCCTTATTAAAATTGTTTTCTATTTTATCCACAAAAAACAAAGCCGAAATGGCTTTCAGTTATTATAAATGAAAGAAGGGGTGGATGCAATGTTGAAAGTGAGCGTGGATGGGATCGAACCATCGGCCTCTGTCTTATCAGGACAGCGTTCTACCACTGAACTACACGCTCAAATAAAAACATAGGTGAACAGCGAAACTATAACAAAATAAATCATTTTTATCAAACAAAAAATCACCCCAGACTAGGGTGATTTTTTGTTTGATAGTTAAATTCAGATTAGTACTCTCGACGTCCGTCGCGAGAACCGCCACCGTATCCACCATTTCCACCGGTTCGTGGAGGTCGAGCTTCCATAGGCCTTGCCTCATTAACTGTGAGCTTGCGTCCTTCAAACTCTTGGTCGTTGAACATTGAGATAGCGCTTTGCGCTTCCTCATCAGAACCCATCTCAACAAATCCGAAACCCTTTGAACGACCAGACATTTTATCCATGATAATCACAGCTGATGTAACTGCTCCAGCTTGTGCGAAGAGCTCCTTAAGAGCATCTTCTTGTGTGCTGTAAGGGAGTCCCCCTACATATAGCTTTGTAGCCATACTATTTTCTTCTCCCGTTTTTAAAAATCGGGCAAAAACTATTTATAATACGTAGAGACTGGTCGCACAATTAGCTTCATTGATGCCCAAAAATCTAAACTCACAACTCTTCACAAAAAGGCCAACGAGAAACTACAAGAACAGTATAACAAAACTAAAAGAAAAAGCAATTTTGATTTTATTCTTCATCATCCCCTGCCTGCGCAGGCAGGCCCACCACTCCCGATTCTAAGTCTTTGATTATTTCATCTATTCCCCCCGCCATAATTTTCGGTAGATTGTGCCAAGATTTTTTGATACGATGGTCGGTCACGCGGTCTTGTGCAAAATTATAAGTACGAATTTTTTCTGATCGATCTCCAGTACCTATTTGACTTTTTCGTTCGTTGGAATATTTTTTCGCTTCCTTTTCTTCTTCTAATTGCTGAAGTTTGGCAGTTAGAATTACCATTGCTTTTTCTCTATTAGCCAGCTGACTTCTCTGATTGCTGGAACGAACGTCAATACCTGTCGGCTTGTGAATAAGTCGCACTGCGGTTTCTACCTTGTTTACATTTTGTCCACCCTTACCCCCAGAACGAGAATATTCCATTTCTATCTCCGTTGGATTTATCACAAAATTAATTTTCTTTTTGATGGGTAGGACTGCAACAGAAGCCGTAGAAGTGTGCACTCTTCCATTTTTTTCGGTTGCTGGAATCCTTTGCACTCGGTGAACTCCTGTTTCATATTGCAACATTTTATAAACGTCTTTACCTTTTATTTCGAAACTTGCTTCTTTGTATCCGTTTAGGTCACTTTTAGATTCATAATTTACTCTCCATTGCCATTTTTTTATTTCTGCAAACCTTTCATACATATGAGCAAGTTCCCAAGCAAAGAGCGAGGCTTCGTCCCCTCCTGCTCCGGCTCGAACTTCCAGCACAATTTCGTTAGGCGATTCATTTCTTTTGTCTTCTTCTTCGATATCTTTTTTAAGAATATCATCTATTTGTTTTTCTATTCCTTCTTTCTGTTCCTGGATGGATTTAAGTTCACTTCCAGCTAGTTCATGAAGTGCATCATCTCCAGCAAGCATTTCTCTTACTTGCGCTTCTTGACGTAGAAGGCGCTCTAAAACAGAAGCCAAGTAGCTTGTTCGGTGGTCTTTTTTTAATTCTTCTAAATCAATCATAATTTATGACTGCCCGTGTGTATTTAGAGAGACTTGCGAGTGTGACGACACGAGCACGAGGAATTTTTTAGCAAAAAAATATCCGTACTTTCTAAATACACACGGGCAAGTGGTTATTTTTTAACTTTAGCAGATAACGCTCGGCGCTTATTGAAACGTTCTACGCGCCCGGCCGTATCCATTATTTTTTCATTTCCAGTATAGAAGGGGTGACATTGACTGCAGATCTCCACTTTTATAGGAGAGATAGTAGAACCCACTACAAAAACCGCCCCACACGCGCAAGAGGCTGAAGCTTTCATATCATATTTGGGATGTATGTCTTTTTTCATTTCAAAAATAATATCACAATTTTAACTTGAAAGCAAATCTATGTTGTTTTGAATACTGGATTTTAATTTCGCCACGCTCCGGCCATAGGAGCAAGAAGTTCCTCCTGAACCGTAATATCTGCAGGCCGCTGATATTTGAGCACTTGCGCTTGTACCTATCGCTCCCAGGTCGGCAAGATACATCCCTGAAGCAAGAAAAGCGTCTTTGGGGGTCCAGGGGTTGGCATTGTATCCCAGAGAACTTTTTAAGCGCCCTTCAAACAGTTTCCAGGTTGAGGGAATAAATTGCGCCGGCCCCATGGCTCCTCCCCATCCCACTACTCCAGCAATTGGGCAAGAAACAGGGGTTTGAAACGCGTTTAAACCAAGAGCGCTCGTTATGTCTAAAAAGGGTTGAACATCACGAGTCGGTTTCATGACATTTGGAAAAGGTGTTCCCGTGTTTTTGCCAACTCCCGCGCCGGTATCCGGGTTGGTTAAATAACACTGACCAACATTTGCCCCAAGATTAGATTCTTGAGTAAGTATGGCAAGCAAAAATGCGGGGTCAACACCTGTTGCACTTTTAACCTCATTGGCATATAGAAGTGCTGTGCCAAATTCAATTTTCTGCGAAGTGCCGGCAAGAGGAAACAATGCACTCCGAATTCTATCTGCTCTTGCCTTTTTTTCAGCAGCTAATTTTTGATAAGTTGCTTCTTTGTCTTTGGAAATAGCTAGAAGTTGTTTCTTTTCAGCCTCAGTTTGAGATACTTTTTTTTGCGCATACTCTAATTCGGCCTTGGCGTCTGTTTCAGCATTTTGTTTTTTTTCTAAGTCTTGCTTTTCAAATTCAGTTTCAGTTTTTACTCCCCTAATTTGATCTACNGATGCCTTTATTGCTTGTTTTATTGAAGCATAAGATTCCAAATCACTATAAAAATTAGAAATACTACTGTCTGAAAGAATTAAATGCACCACATTCTCATTATCAAATTCATTTGTATTTCTAATAAGTTGAGCCAGGGATTCGTGTTCGCGATTTATTTTTATTGAAAGACTTTCAATTTTGGAAACTTTATTGTTTATATCTACTTTTAATGAGGCAATCTTTAACGCTCTGGCCTTAACTTTTGTTTTCAGAGCATTAATCTGGCTAGTTAAATAAGCAACATCGCCTTTCAGAGTTCCACTGGCTTTTTGTTGTTCTTTCTGTTTATTCAATAAATCAGCAAGCTGTGCTTCTATTTGAGCTAGTTCCTTTTTGCAAAAGTTTTTATCTTCTTCTCTGGAAGAACTAGTTAAAGTGAGACAATCAAAAACAGCTTCGGCTGTATGCCCCGCAAGAATTGAAAACATCAAGATTATTATCAAAAAAGATATGACTTTTTTATTCGTCATAATACTTATTATAACATACTTAGTTTATTCTTTCTTTTTATGGTCTGCTTTTTCTTCTTTGACTGGGGCAACTTCTTCTGCATTTTCTGTTCCTTCTATTCCTTCTTCATCTTTCTTGCCTTTTTTCTCAACTTCAATAGCAGATAGGTCAACTGGTTCCACTACTTCTACTTTTTCTTCTTCTTGAAGCACAATAGAAGCTACGACATCTTCCTTGTTGGTGATGACAACAACTCCGTCTGGTAATTTTATATCGGAAACCAAAATATTATCATCTATTGTTGCAAGTTTAGTTAGGTCAACAGTTAAGTTATGAGGAATATCTTTGGGCAGAGCTTCAATTTCAATTTCGTGAAGCACCTTAACAAGGTTCCCCGCTCCGGTCTTGACTGCGTCCGATATACCCGAAAATTCAAGAGGCACTTCTAGGCGAATTTTCTTTTTCATATCTATCGCCAAGAAATCTACATGAACGGGCTCGTCAGTTATAGGATCAGTCTGTACTTCGTGAATAAGGACATTGATGTCTTCTGTGTCAGTTTTAACAACTACAGCCGAAGATTCTCCTGCTTTTCGCCAGACTTTTTTAAACTCAATAGTTGAAACAGCAACAGGGGTAGAAGTTTTCCCTGCTCCATAAAATACAGCTGGTATTTCTCCCTCCTTTCTTAAGGTAGATAAACTGCCTTTAACATCTCTTTTCTTGGCTTTAATTACAAACATAAAGCCATTATATATAAAAAGTCTTAAAAAGCAAACTTAAATTCCGTGTAGAGCATTATGTTCTTTAGCAATATGCAAAGTAATGTATTCTTTTGTACCACTTCCGTCTTCCCCTTTAACTTTTTTTCCTGGATTGAAAATGTTTTTGGGGTCACAAATTTTCTTAATTTGAAGGAAGATGGAAATTATTTTTTCTCCATACATTTTGGATAAATACGGTGTACGAATAATGCCGTCATTGTGTTCAGCTGTGATTGAGCCTTTATATTGTAAAACTAAGTCATACACCTTGTCAGAGAGTTCAAGGATTATTTTCCCCGTATCTCTGCGAGAAAAATCCATCAAAGGAATAATGTGAAAGTTTCCATCTCCGGCATGTCCGGCAATGGTATATGTCAAATCATATTTGCTAAAAATTTTATTTAGTTCGGGTAGAAACTTTGGTAAAAATTCTGGGCGAACAATCACGTCGTCGATAAAGGGAGCAGTGCGTTTATTTTTCATATGTTTACGCAGAAGAGCAAAACTCTCTCTCCTAATATCCCAATACTTATTTGCTTCAGTTTCTGATTTTGTAATGTGAACCTTGAGTTTGAAATTTTTAATCTTTTGGTCAAGTTCTAGACATTTATCGTGAACTTTTTTTTCATCTTCTCCAGCAAACTCAACGAGTAATATTAATTTAGGAAAACCACCCCAAGGACTACTGAGCATCATGAAGAATTCTGGTAGAAAAGACCACATGAATTTAAACATGCCAACTATTCCCTTATTCTTTAAGAAGTCTGGGAAAAACTTTACTGCTAATTTCATGGTTTTGTCATCGTAGGCTTCNAGGGTTTCTGGATTTAGTTNTAATATCTCATCCACNAGACGACCGAGTGGAGCCAGGTCATTCATGAAAATAGCCACTAATTTAGAATGTTTCGGATTGGGNATAAGAGAAAACGTAATCTCTGTAGCTATGCCAAGCGTTCCTTGAGAACCAACCAATAATTTATTTAAGTCAAAGAGGTTGTTTTGTAAAACATTCCAAATATAATACCCAGCAGAATTTTTGTGAACATTTGGTTTGGCGTGATTTATTTCTTCTTTGTTTTTGTTTATTAAATTAAAAATATTTTTATAAACATTTCCTTCAAAATCTCCTTGCCCAATTTTTCTTCTTAATTCTTCTTGATTAAGTGGTTTTACCACATATTCATTACCATCAGAAAAAATAACTTTCGCTTCCAGGACATAATCCTCGGTTTTACCATACTTAAGTGTTCTTTCGCCGGCAGAATTGTTGCCATACATTCCACCCATGGCGTTTAGACTTTTAGAAGCCGTGTAGCAAGGCAATATCATACCTTTCTTTAAAGTTATCTTCTCAAAATCGCGATAAAGCATTCCAGGTTCCACGGCAATTTTATTCCCTTCAAAAGAAATTAACTTGGTCATATACCTTGTGAAATCTAAAATAATAGATTCCCCTATCGCTCCGCCCGACATATCTGTGCCGGCACATCTAGCAGTAATAGAAAGATTCACCCAATCTTTATTTTTTTCTGGGTCCTTGTATTTATTTTTATTTTCAGCTACCCACTTAACTAAATTTTTTACATCTTCGTTGTCTTTCGGAAAAAGCACAAGTTTAGGCATAATTTCAAAAATACTCGCATCCTTAGAATATGCTTTTAAAACTTCCTCACTATCTTCCACCTCTCCCTTAAAAAACTTTTGTATTTCTGATTTCATTGATAAAATCATTATATCAGAAAAAAGGTCATAACTAATACAAACATGAGTAAGAATTCTTGTCGGGAAAAATATTTTACAGGTCCACGAAGATTAATTTTCTTGTTTGGGAAAAAAGGAAAATAATCCGCATTATCTAATGCATCTAAAACAAGATGGCTCAAATATGCAAGCCCGAAGACTAAGCTCAGTCTTTGATTAAAAAATAAAAAAATACCAATTAATGCTAAGAAAATAAGAAAGTTGTGAAGTATGTATCTTTGATCCCCATAAGGATCGTTGGTATCAGTGATGGTTTTCCAAAATTTTCTAGGATTTATTAGAACTCCATTTTTTACATAAGAAAAAATGTGGTCAATGTCAACAAACAAAGCCCCAACTATGGCAAAAGAATATTGACCAGTAATCTTTCCTATAACTAATCCAGTAATCAAATGCGTTGGTAATGTCATTTTTCATTCCAACATTCTAACGAATGTTAGGATATTATTTCCTCGCTTAGTTAATTTTAATCTAACAGATCTATTGTCGCTTCTTTTCATCACTAATCCAGAAATTGCCATTTTGTTTAAATGAGCAGAGATATTCTTTTCATCTGATTTTACCCTTTCTGCTACTTCTTGAACAGAAAGTTCAGGTTCTTTTTTCAATAAAGCCAAAATCTGCAATCTTCTGTGATTAGCAAATCCTTTTATTATTCTCTCCAGTTCCCTGTTTGTTTTCTTCATTTTTTCATTCTAACATTCTAACGAATGTTGGTATATAAATACGCTTTGAGTTGTTATTTAATATTATTAAAAAGCTTCAGTCTAGCTTCCACCACTCTCTCTACGGCTTCAATTGCCGAAGGAAGATATTTATAGGGAGTAATTTCGTCCGAATGGTCGGCCAGAGATTTACGAAGAGCACTGGTAAAAGCAACTCTGATTTCAGTGTTGATGTGGACGATATCTATTCCTGCCTTAATACAGGCAACAAAGTCTTCATCCATCGAGCCGGAACCACCATGAAGCACCAGAGGCACACCGCAAGCTTCTCGAATAGCTTTGACCCGCTCCGGATGCAGTCGCGGATTACCGGTCTTCACCATGCCGTGAACATTTCCGATAGAAGGCGCGAGTAAATCAACTCCTGTCGCTTCAACAAAATGTTTGGCATCTTCGGGGGTCGTCATAGTTTCTTCCGACACTCCGTCAGGAATTTTATCCAAAATTTTAGAGGAAGAACCAATAAACCCAAGCTCCGCTTCTATCAAAATTTCTCTATTTTCTTTTTTAGAAAGCATTCGAGCATACTCCACGCACTGTTTGGTAATTTTGATGTTTTCTTCCAGGGGAAGTTTCACTAAATCAATAACAGCTGAGTCAAAACCGGCGTCAAGCGACGCCTTCACCGCCTCAAAGCTGTAATGATGATCCGCGTTTAAGAAAATCGGATAATTGTCTCTCGTCCGAATCGCCCGAACTACACCAACCGCTTCATGTGTGCCGAAAAATTTTTCTTCACCTTCGGATAATCCTATGATAATCGGTAAATTTAATTTCTTGGCGGCATTGTAAATTGCGTGAAGAGCCTCTAAATTCGAAACATTAAAGTGCCCCACGGCAGTGCCGTTTTTATCCGCTTCTAAAAGATATTCTTTGTATGTTTTCATTGTTTTATTTTAGTAAACTTTTTAATATTTCAATAACCATTTTAGGGTTGGCGCTCCCCTTGCTTTCTTTGATAACTTTTCCCACTAAAGACATGATAGCATTTTCTTTACCTGATTTATAAGATGCAACCGCTTCAGGATTCTCTTTTATTGCTTTTTCTGCAAAAGTTTTTAACGCGTCTTTGTCACTCGTCTGTAATAAATTATTTTCTTCAGCAATTTTCCTTGGCGATTCGTCATGAATCATAATTTGGCTCATTATATCTTTTGTTGCGCGAGAAGAAATGTAGCCACCTTTTGTCATCTTAATTAGCTCAGCAAAATTTTCTGGCTTAGTCAACTTAACTTTCGGGTTAGTCTTTTTGAGGCCTACATAATCTGAAGTTGTGTAATTTGAAGCAAGTTCTATAGAATCAGCATCGCCCAAGATATTTGCAACTTTTTCAAACCAAACACTCAGCTCAGTATCATTAATATACACCCCCACGTCCTCATCTTTTATTCCAAAATCTTTTTTATACCTCGCACGTTTTTCTGCCGGCAATTCCGGTAGTTCCTTTTTCATTTGTTTGAGGTCGAAAGCTTCGTGCAATTTTAATTTCGGTAAGTCAGGGTCAGGGAAATATCTATAATCCTGCGAATCTTCTTTGGAGCGCTGAGAGAATGTCTTCTGCTTGNCCTCATCCCACCCGCGGGTTTCCTGTACAATTTCACTCTCCTTCCCTTCTTCGTATAGTTTTGTCATGCGGGTAATTTCATGCAGGATTGCTTTTTCTACGCTTTTAAATGAATTTAAATTTTTTACTTCCACTTTCGTGCCCAATTTTTTCTTATCTTTCGATATAGAGATATTCGCTTCCACCCGCATTTCGCCCTTTTCCATATTCGCCTCTGATACGTTCAGATACCACAACATAAGTTGAAATTCTTTGGCAAATTTGATCACGGATTTTGCTGTTTCTTCCGGAGTTTCAAATGTATGAGGTTCGGTAACAAGCTCCATTAATGGCACTCCGGCGCGATTGAAATCTATTAGAGAGTAATCTCCTCTGTCACCTGCCTGCGCAGACAGGTGCTTGTTATTCGCCGTGTCTTCTTCCAGGTGCACTCGGGTTATATCAAAACCCGCAAGATGCCCGCCCGAAACTATCGGATATTTATATTGAGAAATCTGGTAACCCTTTGGAATATCGGGATAAAAATAATTCTTGCGATCGAATTCACTAAATTCCGCAATTTTACCACCCAGAGCAAGGCCAACCTTTATAACATTTTCTATCGCATGCTTATTGATAACCGGTAGAGCTCCAGGATGCGCCATGCATACGGGGCAAATATTGACATTGGGTTTCTCCTCATCGGGGTTGTTTTTGCAAGCGCAAAACATCTTGGTCTTTGTTTTTAGCTCTGCGTGAATTTCTAACCCGATGGTGAAATAATATTTTTTATGAACTTCGTCTTGCATAACTTTATTATACTATTTTTTTTAAAATTTTTATCAATTCATCATTGAATTTTTTTACTAAATTATCATCAAATAGGGAGATAGAGAAAACTTTTACACCAAGCTTTTCAAACTCTTTTATTTTTTTTGCCACAATTTTAGAATCATCCACCACGTCTTCCTTAGTAAGAATAACTATCTCTTCTTTCTGCGATAGTCCGTTTTGTACCAAATTTAAATTTTTATCATACTGCTTCAGTTCTTTTCTGATTTCTTTATAAGCTTTCATCATTCCCGTTGTCCCATTAGATAAATTTTCAAACGAAACCAGGTGTGCCAACACCTTAGTGCGCCTTACATGTCGCAGAAATTTAACCCCCAATCCTTTTCCCGTATTTGCTCCCTCAATCAACCCCGGAATATCCGCCATGATGTAACCGTAGAAATTTCCCAGATTGGGGTCAAGGGTGGTAAAAGGATAATCCCCCACCAGGGCTTTGGCTTTAGTAAGGGCATTCAAAAGTGAAGATTTACCGGCGTTCGGTAACCCCACCAATCCAAGGTCTGCGAAAAGTTCAAGCTCTACGGAAAATCTTCCTTTCTCCCCATCTTGTCCCGGACGCCATTCTTTGGGAGTTGTGTTGGTGGAACTTTTAAAATGTTCATTACCGAATCCGCCGAATCCGCCCCGAAGGAGTAAAAATTTTTCTCCTTCTTTTTCTAATTGCCACTTTTCTTCGGTTTCAGTATTTATAACGGTAGAACCTATGGGTAATTCTAAGATAAAGTCTGCTCCTCCCTTTCCGTGTAAACTTTTATTTCCACCATCTCCACCTCGTTCGGCACTAAACTTTTTCTTTGTTTTATATTTTGAAAGAATATTCATGTCTCGTACAGCCACCACAAAAAAGTCTCCACCTCTACCACCGTCGCCCCCTGCGGGGCCTCCTTTGGGTATGAATTTTTCTTGTCGCCAACGCACCACGCCATCTCCGCCTCGTCCGGCTTCGGCGTCAAACATCATTTCATCAATAAAAGGCATATTAGGATTCTAGCGCAATTTGCGCCAATTTTATAGCTCCTTCTTTGGTTTTTGCTACAGCCATAAACAAAGCCCTATGGCAAAACACAGCATCAGAAACTCCTGTTATTTTTTGTAATTCATTATTTGTAAGTCCGCCCCATTCCCGTGGAAAATCTTTCTTGTTTTCGAATGTCTTAAAACCTTTTCTGACAGTACGAATACCCCACTGTCCATCGCTCCTTCTTGGAAACACGACATAATACGTCTCTGTCAAATCATCAAAAATCTTGTGATGAGCAAAATCATTTTCCAAAACAAGAATACTTTTATTTTTCGCCTTGTCATAAACATTCATTAGCTTCTTTTTTGCTTCTACCTCGGACTGAGCATGGATTATCTCCCTCTTTAAAATCGACTCAAATATTTTTACACTTTTGAAAAATATTTCATCTACCATGGAAACATCTTCATTCCACACCGGCCTCATCGCATTAATGATCATCTCTATGGTGTATGGGTAGATATCATATTTTTTTTCAACTAAATTTATTCCATTATCACTTGCATCTATTGGAGCCACAAGCTTGTCATCTATGATCTGGGCTGCTTCCACGCTGCCTGCGAGCCCTACTCCGTATTTTTTCCAAACCAGCCCAAAAGATGCGTATTCTATACCATTCTCGCGTACTCCCGCGCCACCCTTTTGATGATGGTCAAACTTGTTGCTTTCTTCATCGTACACTCCTCCCACATCAAAAACGTAATCCCCCGTTTTTATAATTTCTTCATCGCGAGTGCGAATAATTTCAAATTTTTCTCCCTTTTTCTCAAGCATTAAAGACAAAGTGGCGCA
>C687J35174_10002427_pt1 | contig 26270 bp, 22 predicted proteins | sample RifCSPhighO2_01_FD_35174 | JGI IMG/M metagenome (IMG submission 35174) | reverse complement strand
CTGGTCAGAAGGTCGTTTCGCAGGATCAGGGCGGACGCAGCATTACTGAAGGGCTGCCTGCGGAAAGCAGAGATGTTAAGCTAAGTGAGGAAGTTCAGTAGTATGGGTGTTCTTGGAATTCCGCAACGAGCCACCATCGCGGGTCTCCTTTGACACCGAATGACCGCTTATGGTCATGTTCTATGAGAGAATTCTTATATGTGTTCTTCAGATTTTCCATGACCGCATATCCACTGTTCTGACGCTTTTTGAGGCCCTTGAGCGTAAGCGTACGACTTGGATACTGGCTTGCGATAACGCATCGCGGCCGCACCTCTTCAATGAATCGTTGCCAGGTTATTGCGGTGGCGCATATGCCGGTCGCGTACTTCTCATCCCGTATCGCGGCATACATTCGCCGCATAGCGGAAGATATGCGCGTTCCGGCATCTTTTTCCTCAGAAAAAAAGTTTTTTTCTTTCACGATGGAAGCGATCACCATATCATCAAATGGGTGGCTCGCAACAAGCGCCTCAATGGGGGAGAGGATATCGTCTTTTGGCACGACTTCTTCCATCGGTTTGCATACGATGTGAATGGTCGCTTTTGGAAGTATGTGTCGGTAAACGTCATGTATATGCAGTGCCGCATTACGATCGGGCTCTATGACATACAACGTTCCACGAAAACCAAACAAAGAAAGCGCGGCGCCGATCTTTTGTTCATATCCTGGCGCCACCTCCACGACCGTCCCGTCTGCTGGCAGACGATTTTCTATGAGTATGCGACGCCACAGATACGACGTCCGCTCAATGCTGTGTTTCTTTTTTATGATATTGCGAGGCATGTGTTTAAAGCGTACATGTTATTTCCGCAGCACCAGTCGTCGCTCGCTGGGCGATGGACGCGTACATTGTTGAAAGAAGCTGGTTGGTAAACTTGTGATGCGGCAATTCCGATTCGTCATCGTTGCCCTCAATAAAGTTGATCATTGTTGTTTCCCGCGCCTGTTCGTTGTGCCCAAGATAATACGGATCCATCCTATTGCGGCTCCGCATCTCTTCTCCGATAGAATATTTTACGAAATCCTCACCTCCGATGATCTTCTTGTTCCTGAATATCAGCACGTCAAAGTGGTCATCGCTTCCGATACTTCCCGGTTCGCGGGTATCGGTGCCTTTTTCGGATGATTGGTATGAATGCACTTGAATATTTAAGAATTGGGATACCTGAATGTTCACCCTCTCGTGGCGTATTCGTCCGTTACCTTTATAGGTGTCTTCAGGCAAGTCGTACCATCCTCGTTTGGAAAATGAATTTTGCTGTAAGTTGATGGAACCGGTTGTGATCACGTTTTTTTCGCGCATCAGCTGTATGAGAACATACGCATCAAGCTCGCCGAATGCTTCATACTCGTTTGGCCGGTATGTTCGCCAGAAGTTCCAAAGTTCCGGACGGTCAAATAATCTGGCAGAGGCCGCCTCGTCTATTTGATGGAAGAGGTCGTTCGGGGCGAAGCGCGTAGTGTATACGCTCGCCATTTCCGGCCGCGCTCGCAGAATGCAGTTGTTTATACTTGCGATCCACGCGAATAGATCAACGAAGTGATAGCCCGAATGCATCAATTTGCCGTAGCCGTATTTATACGGGTGATTCTCTTTCTGGAACTCATGCGGAAGGTTCCACGCTCCGTCAGCATGGTACACATCAATATATGAAATGGGAATTTCCATATGTGACACAAAGTCCTTAAGATACTTCTTGATGAATGTGTATCCAGCATGGTTTCTTCTTTGGCATGTCACATAACACCGTGCGCCGCCTTTTTTTCGCGCATTCTCAAGATCACGGTAATCTTCGTAGATGCGGCGTGCCGCCCGCATGTCGGTGCTTGGGTGTAGTGGCGCGGTAATCGGTTTATCCATGAGAACGTGTATGCCGTGGTGAAACGCCCACTCGGCATACACTTTATGAGCTTTTGGCTCGGTGGAGATAATGATGCCGTCTATCCGCTCTTTTTCTATCAGAGCATCCAGTGCTCTTCGCGCCTCGCCATCAAGCGCCCCTCCCGTTCTGTTTACGGCGGTATCCGGAATAAATACGGTTTCTTCCGGTTTTAGTGCGCGTGCGCTCAAAAACAGAGAAATATTTTTTGCCTGGGTCTCAAGCTCAATGAGCATTTTCAGGCGGATATCGTAACGCGCCCGGTGTTTTTCCAGGAACGGATAGTATATTCTTTTGGCGTGCGGCCCCAAGCCGGCAAGGATATAGTTTTTCATAGGCATATCATTATGATAGTGTCGGGGAGGCGCATGAGCAATACGTTTTGTCTAAATTTTAGACATAAAATGAGAAGCCGTGTTCCCCGCATCGTTTAGGCGTATAACGCGTTCACATAGGCACCAAGATGCCGCTTGGCTGCGGCAAGGTTGGTGTTCTGAAGACGAACGGTGATGACGTTCCGCGTTCCCAGCGATTCTCTGAAGATGGTGTGGTATTTTTCAAGAAATTCTTCATCGGCGGCGATCTCTTTACGAATATCAGAGAGCGCACAAGACCGTTTTTTTGACGCGCGGTCCTTCATGCGCCGCTTCTGTATGGTATGAGCTGGCGCCTCCACCACAAGGAGCGTTACATGTTCCAACATGCCGATGTGCGCCAGACACACAAGACGCCCCCATGCGATCTGTGGAATGTATTTCGTAGGGCGTTTTACCGCGTAGTGCCAGTGGGCAGCCGCCACGGCGCCATCGGGCAGGGCTTCCAGTCGCTGTATAATGAGCTCCTCAACCTCTTCCGTTGTCCGGATCTTTCGGTTGTAATGATACCGCCGGAATAGCTCACCCGGGTCTAGCAGTGTCAGGCGCTTCCTATAGACACGCCGAAGCCACGACAGCAATGTCGTTTTACCAACACCTTGTACGCCTCCTACCAAAATAAGTTTCATGGTTTTTTATGTGTTTCTTGTTTCCAGCATAGGATGCGCCCTATATAATACAATGAATTTTGTCTACTATTTAGACAGAACTTGACTTATGGTGATTTTAGGAGTATACTGGAAGCGTATGGTGGATCTCGTGGGAATCATAAAAAATCTTGGCCTTACGACCAAAGCGGCGCGGGTCTATCTTGCGGCACTTGAATTAGGCGAGGCATCCGTGCAGGAACTTGCCGCGAAAGCGAAGATAAAAAGAACGACGCTTTATTATATATTGGAAGAGCTGATAGAAACTGGGGTGCTCATTAGCACTAAAACGGGAAAGCGGGTGCGCTATGTTCCCGAGGAGCCCGCCACGCTTCTGAAAAACGCCAGGGGGAAGATAGCGGATTTTGAAGAGTCGCTCGTGCTGTTAGAGGAGAAGGCGGCGTATATTAGACGAAAACCCCGCGTGTATTTTCTCTATGGCGCTTCGGGCTTTAAGCAGGTGTGGGACATGATACTTGGCGCGAAGCACAAGGAGTATCGAATACTCACCGAGGGCGAGAATTTTCTTGAGTATGCGAAGGAGAAATATATCATTCAAGAGATCATCGCCAAGAAAAAGAAACTCGGGATATCAAGCAGACAGCTTATCACCCCGTCAGAGTACGCAAAAAAGATCATCGCGAAAGACGCGACGGAAAACAGGGTCTCCAAACTGTTGCCGCCGGGATATGCATTGCCGTTCACCGAGATCATAGGCGAGGGGTTGGTCGCCTTCATATCTCCGCGCTTCAATAATATGATATTTATCGTTGAGAATGACGCGTTTGCAAAGACCAGAAAGTCCGTGTTTGATCTGCTATGGAACTCAATTCGGTGAGGTATCGTTCTGTGTGTATCTGCCGCACGGTTTTGTGATAGTATATATATGAAAGGATACATCTTGTCTATTAATTAATAACGGTCGGCATATCGTTCTCACTGAAGCGATATGCGGTCGGCAAAAGATCACTATGAAAAATATGGCGCGCTCGTCTGTCATGTCGCGTGTTCTGATAACTGCCGTGGTGGCGTTACCGATCATGGCGTCAGCCGGTCAGCGAATAGACGGTATGTCACCGAACGGCAACATGGTACAAGCACAGGGCATGTCTCGTGCCGTGCATTCCGTCTGCGCTCCTCTCACAAGACAGCTTAAGAGGGGTGTTCGGGATTCCGGCATGGCGGGAGAGGTCGTCCGATTGCAAAGTTTTCTTGCCCGCGACAAAGAGATATATCCCGAGGGGCTTATAACCGGCTACTTTGGTGTCTTCACGGAGCGCGCGGTGCAAAAATGGCAGGCGCGATACGGCATAGTTTCTTCCGGAGACATCATGACCACCGGATATGGGTTAGTGGGGCCAAAAACAAGATCTAAAATGGCAGAGGTCTGGCCGAAGCGGAACGTTTCGCGCGTTGATGTCAGCGGGAATCCCGGCGGATGGACGTATGCCGATGTTGGTGTTTCTGCGGGAGAGCTTTTCGCCATGAACGCCACCGGCGTTATCTCATACGATTCTTCCGGAGGTAGCGCTATCCCAGAGGGTTCCCTGCCGCGCATGTTTGTTCCAAACACTCTTGTGCCGATCTTGCCGCATGGTGCTCTTGTCGGAAGAATAGGAGACCGGCCGCTGGAAGATGCCGACGGATTTTTTGTCGGCTCGTCATTTTGTCAGATGGCCGATCGGACGGGAGGATTGTTTTTGGGTTTTAATGACGGATATGTAGAGACGGGTAGGAGCGGTTTGGATATTGGTGGTGTTGGCGATAACGCCGGCAATTTTACGGTAAGCATAACCGTTTTTGAGTGACCGGATATCTCTATGAAAACAATCCTTGTTGATGCAGTTGATGCATTTGTTATTGAGGGCGCGGGCGTGTTCAAGGACATGCACGATCTTCTTGAGCAATATCTGAATCGTAAGATCATTCTGACTGGAGCAGATGACGAGCAGTTCAAAACATTCGGTCTTGACGCCATGCCGTATGAGGTGTTCACCCTGAAGCACGATCCGGAAAAGACCGATCCGAGATACTTTGAGCTGATGTTGCGACATTTCGGCCTTCATGCGGATGACGCCGTGTACTTTGAGCATAATGCTCTGGCGGTAGAAAGCGCGCGAACGGCCGGCATTACTTCGTATCACTATGACAGCGAAAAAAAGGATCTTCATGCGCTAAAAAAATTCCTTGATGACAATTTGTAGGTGACCCCTATGAGACCACATATGGCTCCTAACCGATCGTGGTTGCGCTTCTTTGCTATTGATTTTATTAGCGGGGCATGCTATCGTGTNCCCGTGAAGATACGAAAACACAAATGGCTCGAAAAGAGCTTAATACAGACGAATTCTGTCGTTTTTNTGGAGGAATACAACAAGAACCTTCCGGTNTCGTTCCCGAAGGCGTCTTTGAGCGCATTGGAGGAATTTCACGAAAAGCATCCATTGCTGTTNAAGGGCGGAACCGACAAGTGGTCCATGGATAAGCATCGCAAGCGCCTCATGGATTGGCTTTCATCCCGTCAGCATAATGTGTAGCAGTTCATTTTTTTCGCGGTCGGTACCTCTGGGGCAGCGGCAACTGCCTTTTCTTTATGGCGTTCGGTGATACTATAATCAGATTTGATGCCGTATCGTTTGAATACGGCCCAAAGAAACCCATTCTGCGCGAGGTCAATTTTTCATTACGCGAAGGCGCAAAGTTGGCGCTCATGGGTCAGAACGGGAGCGGCAAAACGACCCTGTGTAAACTTATGGCGGGCGCTCTGAAGGCGGAGTCGGGAAGTATTCATGCCCGCCCCGGGCTCACCATTGCGACCGCTAGGCAAGCTATACTGCAGGAGGAGATGAAACTCACTCTTCGCGAGTTTTTTCAGGCGCATCTTGGGAAAAAAATATATGATATTGACCCAAAAATTGATATGGTGCTTACTGTCGTCAATTTTCCTGTAGCACACGATCGTCTCGTCGGCTCCTGTTCCGGCGGACAGCAGGCGCGTCTTTTGCTTGCGTCCGCCCTTATCCAGGACCCCGATCTTCTGCTTCTTGATGAGCCGACGAATAATCTTGACCCAGAGGGCATCGCCCATCTGCGGCAATTTTTAATTGACTACCAAAAAACGTGCATTGTCATCTCGCACGATGCCGACTTTCTCAACGCGTTCACGCGTGGCGTGTTATATCTTGATGGGTTTACGCATGCATTGGAGCAGTATGTCGGCACCTATTTTGACGTGGTTGAGGAGATATCGCGCCGCCGTGAAAAAGAGAACAGGAAAAACGCCCAGCTGGCAAAAAGTATTCAACAAAAAAAGGAACAGGCGAATGTGTTCGGCCACAAGAGTGGACAGTTGCGCAAAGTTGCCCGGCGCATGCGCGAGAAAGCCGAGGAACTTGAGGAGGAGATGGTGAGCGTACGAAAAGAGGATAAAGCCATCCGCCCGTTCGTCATTCCGAGAGGGGGCGATTGTATTGGTGATATCGTGCGCATTTCATCGTACACGATCTTTCGCGATCACAAGCCGGCCACTCGTCACGCCGACATTGCGCTTCGGAAGCACGAGCACCTCTTGGTTGCCGGAAAAAACGGCATCGGCAAATCAACGCTTCTTGAAGCGATAGCTACGAGAGCGGGCAAAGGGGTTTTCGTGCATCCGGATGTTCGGATCGGCTACTACAGCCAGAATTTTTCAACGCTTGATCCCGAAGGCACTCCGTATGATGTTCTTGCTGGAGTCATGGACGAGTTGAACGGGGAGCGCCTGCGCTCCGTTGCCGCAGGATTTTTGATTTCTGACACCATCATCCGAACAAAGATACGCGACTTGTCGGAGGGGCAAAAGGGATTGGTATCATTTGCGCGTTTGGTCTTGCAAAAACCTGGTCTCCTTATTCTTGACGAGCCGACGAACCACATAAATTTTCGGCATGTGCCTATTATCGCCGAAGCCCTGAATACATACGCGGGCGCCATGGTGCTTGTAAGCCATGTTCCGGAATTTGTGGAAAAGATCCGGATTGACCGGATATGCGAGCTTGAAAAATGACCGGTGTGGGGTGCGGATGCGGTCTTTTGTCCGGCAAGCGGCATGCGTTTGTTTTTTCTCACGTGGAGCGTTATAATACGGGCATGAGAACATCGTGTGTTGCGATCATATGTTTTGTCTTCGTCGTATTTTCCATGTTCGGCGTATTTACGATGGTTCACATGGATGGGATGAGCCATGATGGGTGCCTTATCCCGGCCGTTGGCGGTGTGTGTCCGCTAGGACGAGGAGCGCTTTTTTCGCTTGCTTCGCTTGTTTCTCATCTTGATGTTTTCACCAGTTTTTCTCTCACTATTTTTGTTGAATTCTCCTCCGATATTCTTATTATGATGCTTTTAGCCATGGTATCGGTGCCGGCTCAGAGGGCCATTGTGGTGAGCTTTGATCGTACTCGAATTTCTCCCTTGGTGACGCAGGTTGTCTCGGAGTCGTTTTTTGTCCATACGCGTCGGCGTGTCCGCTGGCTCGCTCTTCACGAACTTAGTCCTTCATGTGTGTAGGGCGCGAGCATCATTGCTACGGCGTGTAGCAATGTTTCGCGTCCATGCCCTCCGCACGGGGGTATTTTATTTTGGTGCCCGCACTCGTTCGGTGCGCATGGCACCATGAAAGTGGATAGGAGTACTTGTGAGAAAAATATATACCTATGGAAAACGAAATAAAAGAACATGAGAAAGTTGATGGCAAGGGCTCGTTGCTTCCGGCGGCCGTTTTGCTGGTGCTCGTAGTCGGAATAAATTTTTGGATCTACACTACCCGTCTTCCGGCAGAAGGTAGCGCCAAGAACGATGCGGCGGGACCCGTGCCAGGGGAGTCGGTAAGCGCTCTGGAGGAGGCGGTTCTTCCGTCGCAGGGCGTGCGCATCCCCGTTGTGTGGAATGATCTTGGGGCAAAGCTCGTGAGTGTCGGCGCCATTGACGGAGAAAAATTCATAGCGCTGTATGAGGAGCGCGGCGCCTTCACCGATGAATACCGAAATCTTCTGTTGGGAGGGCGCACCGGCGCGCTTGTGATGACAAAGGATAACGCCGGATATTTGCTGAATCTTTTTTGGGTGCTTGGCCTTGCAAGTAAAAATCCCATATTGGATATGGGTGAGATGAAAGATCCGGTGTATGGCGGGCCGCAGAATTTTGCCTCAACCGGCGGGTGGACCCTGGCAAAAGGGAGCGCGATGGATCACTACAGTCGGCATCTGTTTTTCACGCTGACGCCCGAACAGCAGGCGTTGGTGGATACAGTGTCGCGCGGCATATTCCGGCCGTGTTGCGGTAATTCTACCCATTTTCCCGATTGTAATCACGGCATGGCCATGTTGGGGCTTCTGGAACTTATGGCTTCGCAGGGCGTAAGCGAGCAGGAAATGTGGCGGGCGGCACTTGCGGTCAACTCCTATTGGTTTCCCGACACGTATATAACGATAGCGACGTTTATGAAGAATAAGGGAGTGGAATGGAAGGATGTTGATCCAAAAGAAATTCTCGGGGCGAACTACTCAAGTGCCGCCGGATACCGGAACATCGCCTCGCAGGTCGTCCAACCGACACAGAGGCACGGCGGGAGTGGCGGATGCGGCGTCAGCGCGGGACAGGCACCGGTGGCGCAGCAAAAACAGGGCGGGTGCGGAATATAATAAAGCGTCCATCGTACTACTCGCGGCAGCGGGCTTATAAGGTATAATCAGGCGAGTGGTCATTATATGTAATACATACCATCTATATGGGACAACTATCGCTTAAAAAGTATGTTTGGAAGTGCGTATTGGGTGCGGAGGTCGCCTACGGTGTTTGTCTTTTGGGCGGATTTATTCCGCTTAGAAGCGCTAAGGGCACCGAATTGCATTATGCTCTTTTTGAGACGCTTCCCGGGTTTACCTGGATCAATCTTGAGAGTGTCGTGCTGGGGGCGGTGTACGTGTTCGCTTTTGCCTGGATATTCGGTTGGTACTACGTCTGGATGCACAATTCAAGTTTAGAAGGTACAAAATAATATGACGATATGCATGAGCGTTACGATGGGCACACAATGAATATGTGGATGGGGATGGGGATCTGTTTCTTGGCGGTGGTCGCGGTTTTTATGCTGACCGGACATCGGACCCATCTCGTTGACTTCCTTCCATATTTGCTTATTCTTGCTTGTCCCCTCATGCATATGTTCATGCACCGAGGCCATTCTCATACCGATGCTGAAGGTTGCCATCGTGATGGGGTGGCCCGGGCACAACACTACACTATGTTCAATTCTTTCTTTGGTAGGTTTAAACGTGGTTCGCGCCCGCGCTCCAAAGATCCGATATGCGGCATGGAGGCGACCGATGTCATCGCCAGTGAGTATCATGGGCGAGAATATTCTTTTTGTTCCGATCACTGCCGGAGAAAATTTGAGGAGGATCCTGAACACTTTAGCACAAAGCAATCATGACGCGTCACGGTGTACAACCGATAATATATGGAACGCTTGCAAGCGCTCTGTTGTTCGTCGTGTATGGTCTTATCACCGGAGTTGTCTCCGGACCCCGTTTTGTGCAAGAGCAGTTTATTGCGTATTGGTATTTTATCACGGCTCTTGCGGCGGGGTTCGGTCTTCAGGTTGGGTTATATATTCGTCTTAAGGAGCTTGTCATGAGGGGGCATGGGGGCGGCGTGGTGCTGGGGGTGACCGGCACTACATCCACCGCTGCCATGGTTTCCTGCTGTGCGCACTATCTTGCGAACATCCTTCCTATTCTTGGGGTAGCGGGGGTTGTAACATTTGTTGCTGAGTACCAAGCAGAATTATTTTGGGTCGGCATTATCTTTAATATCGGGGGCGTTTTGTATATCGTGAACAGAATTTTCAGGATTTCTGCCCGTCAGAGTTCCGCCCTTGATAAAATGCATCTATGAAATATCTTCAGTACGCGCTCGTAACGTTTGTGGTGGGCCTCATACTCTATTTCGGATTTTTTGGCACGCGTCCCGGGTCAACTAAAAATCCTGGCATAGAGCTGCCGGCCGATGCCGTAGTGGCTGCATGGGAGACCAAAACCGACGAACAGCCGCCGGTGAATATCACTGTGACTCCGGTTCAACTTGGCAGAGATGCGGATGTATGGAAATTTGATATCGCGTTTGACACCCATGCCGGGTCTTTGGATCACGACCCCATGAATGTCGTGACGCTTTTGGATGACAAGGGCGGTGTATATCGACCGACCGCCTGGGAGGGACCGGAGCCAGGCGGCCATCATCGCGAGGGAGCCCTGAGATTTAACGCGATACGCCCGGTGCCTCCGTATGTAGAATTAATGGTCAAAAATGTCGGTGGAATTCCCGAACGCTCATTCACATGGAACATGAAATGACACTATGAATGAACACGATCGCACGTCACACAAAAATTCAGGGATGCTCTATACCTGTCCCATGCATCAGGAGGTAGTGAGAACCGAACCTGGCAAGTGTCCGGGGTGCGGCATGGATCTCATCCCTAAAAACTCGGAAGAGAAATTCTCGGGAGATGGTCACGGCCTTTCAGAATTATCGCACAGAGATCATGAAGCAGCGATGACGAATCCCCAGATGGCCGAGTACATGGAGGCGGATATGCGCCGGAGATTTGTGATATCGCTTACGCTCTCCGTTCCGATCTTTCTCTATTCGCCGGTGGCGATCAATTTTTTTGGTTTGCATTTGCCATCGCCGATTCCCATACATTGGCTTCTTCTGCTATTGACGACGCCGATTGTTTTTTGGTCTGGCTCGCTATTTATCACCGGGACGTACTACTCGCTCAAGGCAAAGAAACTCAACATGGCGGTTCTTATCGCAACGGGCGTATTGGCGGCCTATCTTTTCAGCGTGCTTATTACGCTGATCCGTCCTGAGGCCGAAACATTTTATGAGGCGGCAGCACTGCTCGTGACCTTTGTGCTCTTCGGTCACTGGATGGAGATGCGATCGCGCAGAGGCACCTCTGATGCATTGCGTGCGCTTTTTGATCTCGTTCCGCCCAAAGCCAGTGTGGTGCGCGGAGGCACGGAAGTGAATATTCCCAGTGCCGAGATCGTGCACGGCGACGTTGTCGTGTTGCGTCCGGGGGATAAGGTGCCGGTGGACGGTATGATAACGGATGGCGAGACAGCCATTGATGAATCGCTGGTCACCGGAGAGTCCATTCCCGTCGTCAAAACCGTAGGCGCAAAGGTTGTCGGCGGATCGGTAAATCAAACCGGCACGGTAAAGTTTACGGCAACCCAAGTCGGCTCGGAGACGGTGCTTGCCCAGATCATCAAGATGGTTGAGACGGCGCAGAACTCCAAGGCCCCCGGCCAACGGATCGCAGATAAAGCGGCAGGATGGCTTGTCCTTGTCGCTATCGGTTCGGGACTCGCCGCATTTTTCGGTTGGTACGTGGGAGCCGATGCCGGGCTTCTTACCGCCCTTACATTTGCTGTTTCAACGGTCGTTATCGCCTGCCCCGATGCCTTGGGGCTTGCAACACCGACCGCAGTTGCGGTCGGAACGGGCATTGGAGCGAAATATAATATTCTTATAAAGGACGCGGCGACGCTTGAAAATACCTCGCGGTTGAACGCTATTGTTCTTGATAAGACCGGAACGCTCACCGAGGGCGCACCGAAGGTCACTGATGTCGTGGCGTTCAACGGTTTTGATGAGTGGGAGGTTTTACGGTATGAGGCAAGCGTTGAGGTCGGCTCAAACCATCCACTGGCAAAAGCGATCACGGAGGAGGCGACAAGGAGGGGTGCTGCGCCGCTTGAACACATTGAAAAATTTGAGTCCGTCGCCGGATACGGATTAAAAGCGCTGATCGGCGGGAAAGTGATTTTGGCGGGCACAGAGAAACTGCTTGCCGGAAGCGGCGTTCCGATCGGGGAGGCCCGGGCAACACTTGGCCGTTTTGCCGGCGAGGGAAAAACATTGAGCGTGCTTGCAGTTGACGGAACGCTTGCCGGTGTTATTGCGGCGGCTGACACGGTGAAGCCGACGGCAAAGAAAACCGTCGCAGGATTAAAACAGCTTGGTATTGAAGTTGCCATGATCACGGGTGATCATAAGGGCGTGGCTGATGCAGTTGGCAAAGAACTGGGCATGGATAGGATATTTGCAGAGGTGCTGCCGGGAGATAAAGCAAAGTACGTTAAAAAACTTCAGGATGAAGGGAAGTTTGTCGCGATGGTTGGAGACGGCATCAACGACGCTCCGGCATTGGCACAATCGGATATCGGTATCGCGATCGGCGCGGGAACCGATGTCGCAATTGAAACGGGCAACATCGTGCTTATGAAGTCCGACCCCTACGATATCCTTGTGGCACTTCGCTTGAGCAAGGCGACGGTGGTAAAAATGAAGCAGAATCTTTTTTGGGCGGCTATTTACAACATGCTGGCTATTCCCGTTGCGGCCGGAGTGTTGTATCCCTCCTTTGGTGTATCGCTTCGTCCCGAAATTGCCGCTCTTCTTATGTCTCTGTCCTCCATTATTGTTGCAACCAATGCGGTACTTCTTAAGCGTGTTGAATCGCGTCTTCGCGTATAAGTGTCACCGTGCCAATGGTGGCGCGTTATTGTCCGGAGGGTATTGCCTATAGTATACTTGCTAGTAGAGGCAATGATCATTGAGCCATGTCACATCCTTCACAACCCGTTGAGAGCACACACACTCATATGAAAAAGAGCATCGCATTTTTCCTTCTTATAGTTGCTGTTCTGGCCGCTGGATTTGCATACCGGTATTGGACGAAATCGCAACTCGCCGAAAAGATCTATGTTGCCGTTGAGGGGGAAAGTAAGATCGTCGCCATTAATCCTGCGACATACGCGGTTGTTTCTACCATAGATCTTTCGGTTGAACACGATAGCGGGCGCATGCCATACGCCCCTCACAACATACAGGTGAGCCCGGATATGAAGACCGTCTGGGTAACGGCGAACGCCGGAACTCATCAAAATCATACTACCGGAATTGTGCCGGTGGCGCTGGCGCATGGCGAGGAGCCGGAAGGAGGCGAGTCCGATGAGGTAATCGTTATTGATCCGCGGCAGGATACGATCATACAACGTATCCCCATCGGGTCTGGGCTTCACCTGGCTCATGTTGTGTTAACACCCGATAGTTCTTTGGCGCTGGTGACGGCGCAAAACGAAGGCGCCATATATATTGTTGATGCACACACATTCACTATTGGTAAAAAAATAGTCATCCCGCCTCTCGGGACAGACAAGGTGGCGCCGGAGCCGCACGGTGTCAGGATATCGCCCGATGGCGCCGTTGCGTATATCGCGCTGTTGAATGGCAGGGGATTGGGCGTGTTGAACGTGGAGAGCGGAGAACTTTCTGTGGTTCCTTTGGGCGGTGCTGCGGTTCAGACGGCGGTAACGCCGGATGGGGCGCTTGTCCTTGTTTCCTTGTATGATACAAAAGAGCTTGCCGTGTACGATGTTGCCACAAAAGAATTGACGGCGATCAAACTGCCGGTGACGGCGCGGGGGCCTGTTCAGCTATATCCGACACCCGACTCCCGCTTTATATATGTTGCAGATCAAGGGTACTATTTTGGCGCCCCGGTCGGTGAGTTGGTATATAAGATAGATCTCCAAAAGCGCGAAGGTGTGCAGGCAATACGCGCAGGGAGCGGGCCTCACGGAGTTGTCGTATCACGGGATGGGGCGCGAGTATATGTGACGAATCTTTTGAGCAATGATGTTTCCATCATTGATACCGCGGCCGATACGGAACTCCGCCGCGTAAAGGTCGGAAAGGAGCCGAATGGAATAAGTATATGGGTTAGAGAGTAGCATATCATTATACCAATTAGATGTATTTACGTACGTATGAATAATTCCAAGGCAGTAGAGTGGGTATTGCGGATCGCAGTTGCCGGAGAGTTCATCGGCCACGGGGTTTTCGGATTACAGGGAAAAAAGGATTGGATAGGATGGTTTGCAGATTTTGGCGTAACGGACCCGGCGCTTGCGACAAAACTTCTTATGGTCGTGGGTATTTTAGACATTGCCCTCGCCATTCTCATTTTGATAAAGCCGGTTCGCATCGCGCTCTTGTGGATGGTGCTGTGGGGTTTTTGGACGGCGCTGTTGCGTCCGCTCGTCGGCATGCCCATATGGGATTTCGTGGAGCGGTGGGCGAACTGGGGCGCTCCATTAGCGCTACTTCTTCTTGCCGGTTGGCCGCGAAGCGTTCGCGAATGGTTTCGCTAGTGTTAGTGTTTTACGCGACACACACGTTTTTCGCATCATAACGCCTTCCCTCGGGGAGGCGTTATGCATACCGACGGCACTTCGGGCGCGCCAACGTGTTTGTATATCGCTCTAAAAATTTCTACAATATGCGCATGAGAATAAAGCAACGGAACAAGATATTTGATCTCTGGGTCCCGCGGTCACTTGCTATCATGTATGTCTGGGGGAAGGGTCTCGGTCTTTTTGCTGGAAGAAATTTTAAGAAGGGAGAAACCGTGACATGTTTTCGGGCGGACATTGTGCCATGCGCTCATGCAAGTGATGAGTCGGTTCAGATAGACGAACGGAGATGTTTTGATACGAAATGGCTCACTCCGGAGGCGTTCATTAACCATGGTTGTGCGCCAAGTACCATGCTTGATGTCCATGGGTATCGGTACGTTGCCCTACGGAATATTAAAAAGAACGAGGAGATCACATTTGATTATCTCACCACCGATTGGGACCTTGGCCGCCAGGCGTTCCGATGCCGGTGCGGCGCGAAAAATTGTTACGGCGTGGTCCGGGGATTTAAATATCTCACTCATCGCCAGCAGGAGAGGATCAAGCCGCATGCTCTCCCGTATCTTCTGGAAAAGATCAGGTGATCTCTGTTCTACTTTTGAAAGCGCGCCGTTGTGCGTGCCCACGATGCGTATGCGAGCTTTTTTTATTATCGTTGTGACCCTTTTTGTGATACTTGCGGCAAGTGGGGGTTTTTACATATACACATATGTTGAAAGAGCGGCCGAGGTTTCGCACGCTACAGATACCTCCGAATCCCCAAGATCTCCTATCACAATTGTTGAGGAGGAACATAGTGTTGCGGCGAGCGCCGATGTGTTATCGGAGGAAGATAATGGGGGGTTTTCCGAGGGCGCATCATCAATGAGTGTGCCCGATGCGATGGAAGAAATTGTTTCAAGTGCGCCACTCGCCACAAAGCCGCTGGCCAGTATCCCGCCGGCAACAGTAACGCCGGTAGCACTCGTTCTATCGCTTCCATCGTCAGTTCCTTTTGGCGATGTGTTCACCGAGAAGGGAAGAGTCGCAACGCGAACCCCGCCTCGGGAGCATTACATCGCGCCGGAAAAGTTATCGCCGCGTCCGGTGAACCCTCGTACGGTGGTTCTTGTCAGGTGTGTGTTCAAGTCGGGAGACAGAGAGGTGGGAGGGGCGCTCGGGTCGGGCGTTGTCATATCGCCGGAGGGGCACATTCTTACCGCCGCACACATTCTAAAGCCGGAGAATGACGATGCGGAGAAATGGAAACTTGATGCATGCAGTATTGCTGCAACCGATGCAGATCTGGCGCCCATTGACGCATATGCGGCTGGCAACCAGCGGTTCATCCCTGCGGAGGTTGTGTATGAACCAAATGATGCGCTTTATCATAATGGGCACGACCTTGATTTCGCCATTCTAAAAATACGCGATTCGTCACTGCCGTTCGTTTCTATGGTGCGCGGTCTCATCTCCTTACAACCGGGAGACGAAGTATTGGCGCTTGGGTACCCGGGTATGGAAACAGGACTTCAGGCGTTGGAGAGATACGACGGCATATATGATAACCTGTTCTGGTTCACGGACTCACTCTGCTCAAAGTCAGAGGTCGTTGAAACGTGCGGGATACGCTATCGCACGAAGCGGCATAAGGCGACATATAAGCCCCTCTATTTCAAGAAAACGGAACTCGGCATCTATACGTCATTCATTCGGGGAGGGTTTTCCGGTGGCCCGATGTTCTATCAGGGGAATTTGATCGGCATACTCGTGACCACGATCGAGAACGCATATAGTGATCTTTGGGACCTGTCCCAGGACGGATACTGGAACTGGCTTCACGCGCTTACCACCGATGACATTGTTTCGCATCTAAAGGTAAAGGGGATCGCTCTTCCAACGGTGCCGTAATGTCGATGTTATCAACATTATTTTTTGATCTTGGCGTCAGACATCTAACGCAACGGATATGAGTACAATATATCCGTATGTAAAACACAAAACAATATTGGCGACTGGATGATTTTAAGCGTGAGGAAATAAGCAGAGGAATTGAAGCGGGGCGAACGCTTGCGGACATCGCACGGGGGCTCGGCCGACACACGAGCACGATTTCCCGTGAAGTATCCAGCAATAGACGGATAACCGAATAACCGAAGATAACCGGATAACCGTGTCAGGTACCCTTTCTTTTCTCAAAACACCATGATACGCTTTTCCACATGGGCAGACCTCCACGGGTGGACATTGGCGGCATGGTGTATCACGTTTTAAACCGCGCCAACTTCCGCTTCAAGCTATTCTCCAAAGACAAGCAGTATCAAGAATTTCTTGATATACTCAAAGAATCCCAGGAATGCGCGCCAATGCGCATCCTGGCCTATTGCCTCATGCCGAATCACTGGCATCTGGTGCTCTATCCCAAGCACGAGGGCGAGCTTTCAAAGTTCATGCATCAGATGACGCTTACGCATACCCAACGGTTTCATGTGCGGACTAAGACCATCGGGTATGGCCACATCTACCAGGGGAGATACAAATCATTCCTCGTCGAAGATGACCGCTACTTTCTAACGCTTATGCGCTATGTCGAGCGGAATGCCAAACGCGCAGCGCTTGTGAAAAGGGCAGAGGACTGGAAGTGGTCAAGTGCGCACACCCGGTTTCTTGGTACCGAAAAACAGAAGAAATTCCTTAGTCCATGGCCAGTGGAGGAGCCGGATGATTATCGTGAGTGGCTCAATCGCTCAGAAGCAAAAGAAGAGATCGAGAATATCCGCTATTCCATTAAACGAAGCAAGCCCTACGGTTCTGAAGAGTGGGTTCAAAAAATTATTAAGAAGTTCGGTCTTGAGACTACGGTGAAGGATCCGTGGCGACCTAAGAAGATATGACAAAAGGGTACCTGACACGGTTAACGTTAACCGGTTAACCACGGTTAACTAAAGTTTTTCGTGGATGGTCGCGTGTTGCAGTGCTTCTCGGCGCGCGTCGGGGACGGTTCTCGTATTTTGGAGTCGTTTTCCGCAAGCTGTCACGGTGACAGCTTTTTCATTAGAACTTCTTCTATACCAATATACCAAATAATCGATCCACACAGAGCGCAGTACCGTCATACCTATTAACCAGCATTGGTTGTGTTCATGATATACTATAGGCGTGCCCTGCACGCTTTTATGGTACACCGTTTTATGCAATTTTTTCATGTCATCTGGCTTTTTTTGTTGCCGGTTATTCTTGTGGCACTACCGGCGAGCGCTGATGTCATGCGCCCCATGACGTTTCCATTGGAGTATCCATACAGTTTTGCCGATGATTTTCTTGATCCGCGGGGCGGCGGCATGCGCCAGCATAAAGGTAACGACATCATCGCCACCAAGATGACCCGGGCGCTTGCGGTCGTAGACGGCACGGTGGTCTATGTTGTCTCACCCGAGGCGAGCTGGGGGTATTCCATCGGTATTGAGGATAGCGATGGGTATCAATATCAGTATCTGCACCTTAATAATGATACGCCCGGCACTGACGACGGAAAGGGTGGAGAAGCGAATGCCTATGCGCCAGGGATCACACGCGGAGTCCGCGTGACAAAAGGACAGCATGTCGGGTGGGTGGGCGATTCAGGGAATGCCGAAAACACGGTCCCGCATCTTCACTTTGAGATCCATACGCCTTCTCGCGAAGAGATAAATCCGTATCCGAGCTTGGTGGCATCCGCCGCGGCGGGAACGAATAATGCGGTACTCGGCGCCGTTCAGCATAAAGACCTAGGGGATTTTGGCCGTGACCGCGAATTTCAGGAGGCAATTACCCGTGAGCTCATTGAGACAACGCATGGGGACATGGTCACTCTTCTCCAACTGAAACTTACGGCGCTCGGTTTTTATACTTCAAAATATATCACCGGTTACTTTGACTCCATCACCAAAGATGCCGTGATGCGCCTTCAACAGGCCCATGCACTTCCGATAACGGGTCGCGTAGACGTACATACAAGAGCAATTCTGAATAAAGGAACTGGTTTTGAAGAAGAACTTCCGGCGCAAAAACCCGCAGAATCACAGGACCTGAAAGAGGGAAGTACCGGAGAGGCGGTAACCCAGCTTCAGGCGAAACTGAAAGCGCTTGGGTATTTCACCTCGTCTTTGATCACCGACTTTTTCGGACCGATTACGAAGGCAGCCGTGATCCGTTTTCAGACCGCATACGGCATTGTGCCAATTGGCATTGTAGGACCGGAAACGCGGGCGGCCATGGATAAGGCAACGGCATCGGGCTCGTATGTTGTCGCATCTAACTTAAAAAAGGGTTCGCGGGGGCAGGCGGTAGCTGAACTTCAGATACAGCTTAAAAATCTTGGATACTATTCATCGTCGTATGTAACCGCTGAATTTGACGACATCACGCGGGATGCCGTCATCCGGTTCCAGCGCGCAAAGGGCATTGAGACAACAGGAATTGTTGGGCCGCTTACGCGCGCCGCGTTGAATCCTTCACTGGCGCCGGTTGCCGTGGTTCCGTCTGCGGCTACACCCGCCGCATCATCATTTCGTTTTACCGAGGATCTGTCGGAGGGTTTGCGCGGAGAGGCGGTTGGCGAACTTCAGTTAAAGCTTAAGGCGGCCGGATACTTTTCGGGGCCCATCACCGAGTATTTCGGCCCGCTTACCAAGATAGCCGTTGTAGGTTTTCAACGGGCGCACACCATTGATCCGATCGGTGTTGTAGGGCCGAAGACGCGCTTGGTGTTGAACGGGATGTAGCCCGCTATCCGATAGTGGGTGCGGTGTGGGGCATGGCAAGTGGGGCGCACCTAAAAGCATTTTTTTCGCTACTGTGGATTACTTGGTTTGTTTTTTTGCCCACTGGCCTTATTATAGAAGTAGCATTATTTTGTGCGGTTGTTGTATACATATTTCTGATTCTTGGGATGGAAGGAGTTTGTAACGGTGTTGTACTGGCTCCAGTCCTAAGAAATTTTAGTACAATGTCCTTTTTTACTCGTTTATTTGGGAGAGGTATTGCGGTAGGTGTGTGTTCATTATCACTTGTGGCTGTTGCCGGTTCGGCGTTTGCCGCAATTACAGTAACGGCACCACCCATTGATGTCATTTTTGCGAACGAAACAGCGGGTGGCGGGGCGTTTATGCCTCTTTTGATGTTCAAGCTGACAGGAGATGGCTCAGCAACTCTCACGAACGTCAAAGTTGGGATTGATTCCACCACAACACCATTTTTGAATGCAGGCGAGATAAATCGCCTTTTACTTTTTAAGGAGTCGGGGGGTCATCCAGGGTTTCAGCCGTCGGAAGATACGCAGTTAAATACCGGGGCAAATCTTGTCACGGACCCCGCAACGGGAACGCCTGTTACCATCACGGTAGACACCGCATCAAATGCCGTCTCAACAACGCCGACGGATTATTATGTTGTGGCGAAGGCGACGACGAGCGCGATATTAGTGAACGGTCACGGCATCATCGCGTCCACGACCGCCAATTGGATAACGACCTCCGCGGGCGCACTGGGAAGCGCGTTTACCGCAACGAAGCGGATTGCCTTTCAGCAGACGGGCAATCTTAAAGTGAGTGAGGTGCGCATGGGTACGACCGGAAATGCCGGGGATGAATTTATTGAGCTCTATAATGCCTCCGAATTTCCGATAGACCTTCAGGCGTTGCCGCTCAACCTGTATATTTTTTCTGCGGCTGGCGGCGCAGGACTGAAGTCGCTGACATACTATCAGACCATTATACCTTCAAAAGGATTTTTCCTTCTTGCGTCCGAGACAAATTATAGCGGTTCCACCCCGTCAAACGCTGTCTATACGACGCTTTCCGGCAACACCCTTTTGGCCAATACGGGCTTTTCTATCGCGACCTCAAGTACCGTCACCAATGCTACAAGTTCCGCCATAGACCGGATCGCATGGGGAACCCAGCCACAGCCGAATCCTGAGGGGACGGCTTTAGCTGATCTTGCGGCGGACAAATCATATGAACGCAAGGCGACAGTCAACTCAACTGCGGCGATGCTTGCTCCCGGCGGCTCCGACTCTTCAAAGGGCAATAGCCAGGACACATTTGATAATAGCGTTGATTTCGTCCAGCAGACGGGTTCCAACATTAATCCGCAAAACGCAAATAGCCCGACAGAGTTCCCGTTCGGCGGAGGCGGCCAGGACATGGAAAAGCCCCGTGTTATGGGGTCTTTTCCGGGAACCAGCCAAACAGGCGTTCCGCTTGATCTTTCCTTCATCGGGTTTGGGCTCAACAAAGGGATTGCGACGAACACCATCATTTCTCTGACGGCGACCACGACCGTAACCCTTACTGCGGCGGGCTCCGGAACGAACCTTTGCACAAGCGTCACCTACAATCCGTTCCCGAGTAATTTTGAGCCGTCCGCCAAGTGCATGCTATCTGCATCACTTAGTCCCAGCACCACGTACACGTTCACCGCGACAAGCAGTATGTATGATCTTTCGGGGAATGCTCTTGACCAAGACCCGTTCACCGCGGGGAATCAGGCCTATCAGATAACGTTTACGACGGGAGCCGCCGGACAGAACCAGGCGAACATCACGCCGCCGTTTGTGACCGGGATGACGCCATTTAACGGGAGCATCAATATTCCCACGAACCTCGCGAAACTCTTGGTGAGATTCAACCAGACGACGATGGATGCGACTACGCTTACCTCAAGCAATATTACGCTCGTGGGGCCAAGCGGCGGCATCGCTCTTTCATCGTTCTCGTTTTCCACGACGACCGGCGCACTTTCGTTCGTGCCGGGGTCGTTGGCTGCAAACTCAAAATATACGCTTATGGTAGGAATCGGAGTAAAAAGCACCAATGGCGTCGCGCTCCCCGGCCCCTTCATCGGATTCTTCACCACGGGTGCGGGTGCCGACAGTTCCGCCCCTACAGCGATTGGTGTTGTTCCGACCGGAGGGCAAACACTTCCGTTAAATGCCGTTACGTTTTCATTCAGCACCGATGACAATTTGGATCAGACGACCGCGACATCCACTGCGGTGACACTCTCGTCATCGGGGTCAAATCTTCCGGGAACGGTGGAGTACGATCCGATCGCAAAAGAGGGGCGGTTTACGGCGACAAACCTTCTACCCGCCAATGTGACTGATCTTACGCTTACGCTTGTCGGTGGCGCGTTGAGGAATATTTCAGGAACGCAGATCGCCGCGCGCACGTTCGTGTGGTCAACGGAAGCGACGAATTCTGACGCAACAGGTCCCACTATAGTGTTTGCGAACGCCGATCAATTCGGGCTTGCGATCACGTTCAATGAGGCGGTGAAGTCAACTGACGCAACAACTCTTGGAAACTATGCGCTGACGGTCGGGGGAAGTTCTGTTTCTTTGAGCGCGCTTGCGGGACACTCCATCTCCTATGATCCTTCGCGTCGTACCGCGGAGATATCGGGCCTCTTTCTGCCGTCAGGCACCTCGTTTACCATTACGGTGTCTAATATTAAAGACATTTCGGGGAACGCCATGGCAAGTTCCGGCACATATACGGGAACAACGCTTACGCCAACCCAGTCGGGTGGTATGCTTGGTCCGGGTGAGTCGTCAGGTAGCTTTGGTCCAAGCATCACCGATTTTTCATCGTCGGGCATCGGGTTTATGCCGGGCATGAAGGTCATGCCGATGAACGCCTTTATCAGTGCGTCTACAACCTATGGGTTTGAGCTTCCAATTTCAAAACAGATTCCCGCAACCGGCAAGATTGTCATAACGCTTCCCACAACATCCGATTATGGCCTGTGTTGTGCGGTGTACACCTCTGCCGACAATCCATTTATCACCTCGCAGAATGCCGACATCAATGGTCCTGGCGCGGGAACGGTCGGATTTAGCGCTATTGTAAAGAACAGTTCTGCAAAAACGATCACGCTGACGCTTGATACGGCGACGCGCTCTGAAAACAGCGATGTGCATGATTTTCTCCGCTTTGCGATCGTGGATATTAAGAATCCATCCATTCCGAAGGGGATGGATAGTTCCGGCTATACGTTTGACATCAAGACGCAAAATGCCGTGGGAACTCTCCTTGAATCATTTACCTCCGGTCCGATATATATTTCCGGCGGTTCTGTCGGGGGGTCGGCGACAACAACGCTTCGCGGGAAGGTCACGGGGAACGGCGGCAATTTGCGTGATGTCACTGTTCGCATGATGTCGCCGCAAACAGGCATGCTCACCGCCGCGAGTGACGCAAGCGGGGACTATACGTTCAGCAATATTCCGGTCAACAACCAGGTTGCAAGTTTTGGGTCTGTTACGGAATACTTTCTTTCAACGGACCCCATTGTCACGCCCACCGGAACCACCTCGGTGTTCTTCGGTGAGCCGCAACCGACCCCGATACGCGCGACTTCCACCGATCCCATTACGCGAAACTTTGCGCTAACCGCGACATCCTCCGCAAAAAATTTCACTATTGCGCTTACAGGCGACAACAGTTCCAACGGCATCTTTACGGCAAGCGAGAAGCTGGATGTGTTTGCCGCGGGTCCCAATCGCTTCGTTGTGCAGACATACACCACGGCTGCTACAAACTATAGTGATACTGCCATCCTTACTATCCCCATTCCTCTTGTGAACGGTTCCTGGGGTATCGGTGTAGGTCCTGCCATGCCAAAGGGCATGGGAAGCATGTCGTTCGGTCCTCCTCCCGCGCCATCATGGGTCGTACCAAGACCGATTGAAGCGATCGTTTCCGGATGTCCTTCCTCGTGTGTTCTTACGGTGGGCGGGACACAGATGTCTTCCTACACTTTCACTGTTTCCGCCGCGAACCGCACCATCGCGGGCCTCCTGAAAGATGATTCCGGAAATGCCATCTCAAATGCCGAAATATTCGCCTTCTCTCCGGCAAATGGCGTTGGGAATCGCGGGCAGTCCTCGCCCTCCGGCGCGTTCTCCGTCAAGGTGAGCGATGGGTCCTATAATGTCGGCGCGTTTGTTCCCGGTATCGGAAGGTCTCGGGATGTTACGGTAGTAGTCAATTCTACAGGATCGTATGTTGACGGTTCGGCGACCGTTTCCACCGGCTCATCTGGGGCGAACCCCTTCACGCTACGGATAAAGAAGGCAAGTTACACCATAACGGGACGGGTGACCGATGGGAGTAACGTTATCGCCAATGCTCCGGTGTTCGGGTATCGCACCGATGCTCCGGGTCATGTGGACGCCATGACCAGTTCCGACGGCACATACACGTTGTATGTGGATACCGGCACGTGGAAGATTGGCGCGTTCATTCCCGGTTTTGGTCCTGCAACGGAGCAGACGGTGACTATAACCACCGCAAGTAAGGCGGACATTGATTTCTCTCCTTCTACCGCTACGACGTTTTACACCATCAGCGGAACACTTTTTGAGTCGGCAGATGCCACCATTGATTCTGGTGAGGGAATTTCGGGTGCGATCATCCGCGCCTCCGGTTCAAGCGGCTCAAACGAGGGGCTGACAAGTGCTGACGGCACCTATTCTATCCGTGTTCCATCTGGCTCCTATACCTTCACGGAAATATTCAAACCCGGATACGGCCGCATTGCGCCTTTGGATGCGACGCTTACCGCGATAGGAACCATTGATGCAACAGCTGACGCAACAAAAAATATTCGTGTGAAGACCCGAAGAACAATCACTGTCAACGTGAAGGATTCAAACGGAAACGCCCTTAACGTTTCGCAGGCCTTTATTGATCTTTTTGATGTAACGCGGGGTATCGGGAATCATGCCGAGATCACGAACGCTACTACCACGACGCTTCAGATCGCGGATGGTGCAAGTTCAACGATCCGCGCATTCATCCAGGGGGTTTCTCCGACGAACATATCCGTTTCGTCCGATGACGCCGCAACTCGTGTGATAAGCGGCATATTGGAGGTGAATGGAACGGAAGTTATCAAGATAACCGTCAATACCGCAACTGCGGCGCTTTCCTCGGTTGCCGGCACCGTGTATGTGGGATCTGCTACCGCGGGGAACGAACTTCAGGATGCATGGGTGCAGTTTGTTGATCCGACGAACAACATTCATTTTGGAGTACAGGCAACGACATCGGGTCGCTTCTCGCTGAAGATCGCCGATGGCACCTACCAGGTTCAGGCGTCAAAGCCGGGGTATGTGAGCACGCCGTCAACGATGACGGTGAGCGGGGATACGATAAGTGCCGCGATTATTGTTACGCAGGCGGGGTCCACGATATCGGGAACGGTGACGGCCGGAGGAACGGCGGCCTCCGATGCCTTTGTGTGGGCGGAAAAGCTTGGTGGAGGATTTTCTGCGACAAAGACCGATACGAGCGGCACATATTCATTGAGCGTTGACTCCGGCACCTGGAAGGTATATGCCGCGGCCGAAGGGTATACGAAAGGAACAGCCGGTTCAGTTTCCGCTGGGGCCGGCAATGTGGCAATTACTCTTGCAACAGCGGCATCCGGCATCTCATCCAAGGTCGTTACCTCAAACACCTTTAGCGACAATTCCGTCGGTTCTTTCTCGGATAGCACCGTTGGCATTTCCGTTTCGCTTGATTCGGGAGCCCTTGGTTCTGCCGGAAACACCAGTTATCTCTCTGCAAAAGAAACGACAAATGTCGCTGAGACCCTTGACACGAACATCATCGGGGACAAGGGGGTTGATATTGATGCGACAAGCGGCACGAGCGCTGTGACAAATCTTCAGACAGGCAAAAGCGCTGAAGTGACGATGATATTTACCGTTGCCGAACTTGCGACCGATGGTATTGATACAACGGGCGAGGTTGGAACGCTGAAGGTATCAAGCTGGAGCGATGACAAGAAGGCATGGGAATCGCTTACGACAGTCGCCACATACAAGAACTCTAGTGGCGTCGCCATTGATTCGCCCAACTCCGATCTCTCCGGTATTTCTACGATAGAGTTCACCACGGCGGAAGCGTCTCACTTTTCCGAGTATGCGCTTTCTGCTCCCTCTAACGCTGATGCTCCGGCAACACCAAGCGGTCTTGCGACCTCGCAGGTGACGAACAGCTTTAATGTTACCGTGTCGTGGACCGCAAACTCCGAGTCGGACTTCTCAAACTACGTGTTGTATCGGGATACGTCTCCGAACGGCTCATTCCCAAGTATCACGTCTCTTTCCACGAACTCATACACGGATACCGGTCGCACGGGAGGTGCTACCTACTACTACAAACTTGCGGCAGTTGATACGTCCGGGAACGAATCGGCGGCAAGTAGTGCCGTATCCATCACGATCTCCCAGGGAGGGGGCGGTGGTGGCATCGTTTCTCTTGGTGGAAGTGGAAGCAGTGCGGCGGCATCCCCAACGCCTACACCCGTGCCTGCTCCCGCAACTGCTACCACAACTACCACTGCGCAGGGTGCGGTGGCGACACCAGGCGCTACGCCGGGGTCATCAGTTGGTACGGTTCCGGCGCTTCAGAAACGCGTTGCGGCATTTGCCAAAAATCTTGGTATTGGATCTCGTTCAGGTGATGTCAGCATGCTCCAGGAGCTTCTCAAGGCCGACCCCGCTCTCTATCCCGAGGGCATCGTATCCGGTTACTTTGGTCCTGCAACCCAGCGTGCCGTCAAACGTTTCCAGGCAAAATACGGCATCTCACAGGTGGGACATGTTGGTCCTGCCACACGGGCAAAGCTGAATGAGCTCTTTGCGGGAGCATCGCCATCTGCGCCGGGCGCATCTGCTCAAACACCAGCTCCTGTTGCTTCAGCGATGGGAAGGTTTGTAAAGCTTCTTATCCGCGGCACAGAAAACAGTGATGTAAGCATGCTCCAGGAGCTTCTCAAGGCAGATCCCGCTCTCTACCCCGAAGGCATCGTATCCGGGTACTTTGGTCCTGCAACGGAACGCGCAGTCAAGCGGTTCCAGGCCAAATACGGCATCTCACAGGTGGGATACACCGGTCCTGCGACTCGTGCCAAGCTCAACGAGGTGTTCGGAAGGTAACATGCGCGCAAAAAACCGTCCTGCGTTATGCGGGGCGGTTTTT
>C687J35174_10002425_pt1 | contig 26289 bp, 27 predicted proteins | sample RifCSPhighO2_01_FD_35174 | JGI IMG/M metagenome (IMG submission 35174) | reverse complement strand
AGATCTAGATGGATTAGATAATTATCTTAGAAAACAAAAATGGTATGATCCAAATCAAAGAAGATTAGACGTCTACTAAAGCGAGGCTTGTGAGCCCGCAGGCGAAAATGCCACCAGTCTATAGCGAAAACTCAGCGAAGCTGAGTGTCCCGAAGGGTGAGCGATGACTGGTGGTCAAGCCTCGCCGTTTTACAACAAATGATGTGGAATACATAATTTTAGAAATAGCTAAAGAATATGTAAAAAATCAAGAAGCATATCATATTAATATCACTCTTTGAAATCTCCATAATCATAAAAGTTAGGAGTCTTAAGTTTATTCCTTAGATTAATCTTCTTATAAACTTCTAATGCAATATTTCCTTTTAACGTCTTTTTATCTTCAGAAAAAAATAATATCTAAACCATGTATAATAGCACAAGCAACAATCTCAAAGTCATTGTTTAGCTCATCAAAAGATTTTTTACCATCAAGAACTTTAAATTCATTATAATACTGCTCTGCTAATAACTTAATTTTATTAGATTCTGAATATTACTCTTTAATTAGTTCATAATACAGGTTTATTAATATGGTTCTTACCTTATGTCCTTCTAAATTTATTTTAACAGATGTATCTTTTAATTCATCTTTTATTAATTTATAGCCGAATATTTTTATTATCTTTAATATTTCTAGTAATTCTCTTAAGATCTTTTTCTAATATTAAAGAGCCATAAATGTTTGTATCTAAAATTACTCTTAGCATCTTTTTGTTATTTTATTATGATTTATAAAAGTTTATTTCCATTCAATTTCTTTCATTACTTTAACCAATAACTCAACAATATCTGATCTTTGCTCAAAATATCTTATTTTAACCATAATTTCATCTCTCTGATTTTCTTTAAATCATTACCATAAATATCTCTCAAATCATGAATATTGTAATATTCCATGATTGACCTCTCCATACCCTGACCCCATGCTAGAACAGGAACATCTCTTCCTAGCAAAGGAACAACAACTTCTGGCCTGAATATTCCAGCACCGCCAACTTCAATCCATTGTTTTTTTATTGGATGATAGATTTCAGGCTCAACTGAAAATTCTGTATAAGGAAAATACGCTGGTCTAAATCTTACTTTATCAAAACCTAGTTTTTTGTAGTACTCTTTTAAATATCCAAGTAAATTTCTAAAATTAGCATTCTCATCAACCACAATACCTTCAACCTGATAAAACTCAAATGAATGCTTCCAGTCAACAGTTTCATTCCTGAAAACCTTTCCAACAGAAAAAAATTTAGCAGGCAGGTCTTCATTTTTTAAGCTTGCTATTGTCTTCGCGCTTAAAACAGTTGTATGCGTTCTTAAAACATTTCTTTTAGCTTCCTCTTCTTTCCAGGAATAATTCCAGCCTTTGCTCCCTTTAATGCCTTTTTCATGGGCCAATCTAACATTACCAACAATTTTATGATTTGGTAATTTGCCTTTTTCAGGATCTTTTATGTAAAATGTATCTTGTATTTCTCTTGCCGGATGATCTTGTGGTGTAAACAAAGCATCAAAATTCCAGAACCCTGTCTGTACTAGATTACCAGTCATTTCTTTAAAGCCAAGGTCTAACCATATCCTTTTTATATAAGAGATAGCTTCATTGGTAAAATGCCTTCTACCATAATATATCTTTGACAAATCAGCTTTTATATCATATCTCCTGAACTTTTTGTTTTTCCATTGCCCTTTTAGTAGCATCTCATGCGTTAAACTCTCAATTAAATTATCTTGTATTTTAACATTTTTCAGTTTATTGCCCAACTCTGTTAGTAAAACATGAACATCTCTCACTAAATCACTTTTAACAATGTCTTTTCTTGATCTTAAAGAATGGAAAGCATCAACTTCTTCATCATGTAATTTGTTTATGTTAATAGGAAGTTTCTTCAATAAAGCTTCTTCAGGGAATTCTCTTCCCAGCAAAATTTTCCCATTGCCTGTTAACATTATTTTATTGCCCAACTTTATTGCATTTGCTTTTTTCAGAATACCTAAAGATATGTTTGCCTCATTATCATCAAGATTACCCTTGGTTTTTATTTCACCTAAACTATACGCATTATCCCTTAACACATTAATAAAGCGCCTTTCAGGCAATCCAATGTTCAGATATCTTTCGCCGTTTTTGTCTAGCTTTATTATTTCATTACCAGTTCTTTCTACTAGAATTATCTTTTTGTTCTGTAGCCATTGTAAAGCCCTTAATACCTCAATTTCCTGCAGATTAGTTTTTTTGATAATAGTTTCTGCATTAACATCATTATCAATAAACGGAAGAACCTTCCTTTCCAGGGGATGCAGACTTTCTATAAGTTTTTCTAGATCTTTCATCAATCTGGGAGATATTTCCTGTATTTAAAAAAGTTTATGTTAGAAAGAAAAACCATAGCCTTAAATAAATTTTTGTCTGATGGTTATAAATGAAATATGCAATAATAGCAAATCCTATATCAGGCAAACTTTCACCGAACAGAAAATATGAGATATTAAAAGATTTGGCTGCATTACTTGGGCATGGCTGTTCGATTAATGGTCTAGAAACAAAATCAAGGGAAGATTATATAGAATGTGCCAAATCATTAGAGAATAAAGCAGATGTTCTGATTATTGCCTCCGGAGATGGTGGATTATCAAGTATCATAAACTCAGTTTCTAAAGACAAGAAGCTAGCATATATCCCTTTAGGTTCTGGTAATTCTATAAGGTACGCATTAAAACTACCAAGGACATTAAAAGGAATAACTGATGGTATACTATCCGGGCATGAGCATTATCTTAATTTGATTGGATGTAATGGTTATAAAGCATTCACCTATAGTCTAGGTATAGACACTTTAATATTATCCAAAAGAGAAGAACTAAGAAAACAAGGCTATAACGGAATAACATGCTATGCATATGCATTATTTCATGTAATGAAAGAATCATGTGAAAAAAGAAACAATGCAGAAATGTTCTTAGATGGTCAGTTTATTAACGATAAGGAATTTCTATCTTTAGTAGTATCAAAACATCCTTATTATGGATATAATATAAAAATAAATCCTAATGCATGCCTTGAAGATAAATTCCTGCATGTTAAAATTTTGAACCCTAAAAAAGAGGAATTGTTATTAACGATTTTACAACTGTTAGCTAAAAATATAAAGAATGGTGAACATATAAAAGCGCACACATTGCTGGTCTTGCCAAATAAAGAAATATCTTTGCAGGCTGATGGCGATATTCTTTTATCAGGCACGGAATTTAAGTTTGAAGTTTTGCCCAAATCATTGAAAATGATATATTAAAATGGAATATAAAATAACATATCTGGATAAAGAAAGAATAAGATACATAAAGGAAGGAAAAGGTAAAGCTTTATTATTTCTGCATGGCTTTACAATTTCTCCGCATAATTATAATTCTTTAATCGAAAATCTTGCAGATGAGTTTACAGTAATAGCACCAGAATTACATGGAATAAATAATCAAGGAAATTCACAAAGAACATTAGATACATATGTTAGTTTAACACATGATTTTTGTGAAAAATTTGGTTCATTTGATTATATAGTAGGACATTCACTAGGCGCATATATTGGACTTAGGTTTATAGGAGATTTGTCTAAAAATAAAAGTATAATGGCTATAAATCCAGTTTTACCTATGAATTATGGGATATTTGGTTTCTTAATAAGAAGTTTAAAAAAAGAATTAAAACAAGTATTTGGTTTTTATGATGGTATAAAATCAATACCAAAGGGATTAAGCTTAACAGCACAATCAACATGGTATATATTAAACAACTTAAACGATTCTGTAAGAACTGTTATGGATATTTCTAGGTGCAGCTATGATGGATTAAGAATAAAGCAGCCGACACTAATATTATTCAGCGAAAATGATGAATATTTTTCATTAGATAATAGAATTGAAGGACAATTAAAACAGCATTTTGATAAATTAGAAATAAAAAGATTGAAAAGTTATGGGCATGATTGGCCGTTATTCATGCCAAAAGAAGCTTCTCAAGAAATAAAAGATTTCCTTCTATAAATATTCTTTATTTCTTCAAAATAATGATATTTCCTCTTCCTTTCTTAATCTTCTCAACCTTTTCTTTAGCTTCCAGTTCACTAATCAGCAAGCTCATCTTGGCTTCAGACATTGCAAACATCTTCCTTAAATCTTTTTGATTCATCCTTCCATTTTCTTTCTTCAGGATTTCTATGACTTTCTCAGCATCTTCATCAAGATATGTCTCTTTTTTATTATTCAAATGTTCTTCTTTTCTGGAATCATGGTCTTCATCGCTTTCAGGATGTTTTTCTTCTGCAAATCTTTTTGGAAGCAGGACATATAAAACAACTGATATACCGATAACAGACAATATGACAATCAATATTATGAATTTAGTATTGTTATCATTATTAAAAGAATCAGGGTCAATATCTATATCTGTTTCATTTATCTCATCTAGTTCAGGCAACAAAAACAAATCCAGGACAAAATCACCGTCATTGTCGATAGTGATGTTTTCAATTGTTTTAAGATTAGTCAAATCTTCTGTTAGATAACTTGCTCTGATGATATAATTGCCTTTTGGCACATTAAATGCATATTTCCCGTCAATAGCAACTAATCTTTGCTCAGGCCTGGTGTTTATCCCGACAACAGAACCATCTATCCTTGTTAATGATGTATCATATATAGTTCCATGGATTAAGGCTGCATTTCCCATAACAGCAAATAAAGAGGTAGTTATCAAAATGCTTAATGCAAATAATACCTTATTCATAAAAACTTTAACGATAATTCATATAAAAATCTATCTAAAAATGCTAAATCTAAAGTTTTCTAAAGCTTCTAAGACATAAATAAAGCTTCACAAAGGATGTTTTTGAAAGTATGCTTATAAAGAAAAGCAGTTTCTATAGATTATGAAAATAAAAAATCAATTAAGATTTTATGAAAATTTATGGAGGAAAACAAAATGAAAATGGAAAAAATAGTTATGACAATATTGGTGCTAATATTATCATTCAGCATAATCGGGATTGCTAATGCATCTAACTCTGCTAATTCTGAGCAGAGCAGTAATAGTATTGTAATACCAATAGGGGAAATAGACTTACTACCAAATCCTGACGGCAGTGAAGGTGGTATAGGTAGCGATGGCAGTAATGAATTTGATGATCGAGCAGCGCTACCTTATTGTAAGTCTGCACCTGTTGATTTGCATTATAAACTTGCAGTAAGATATATGGAGGCTAATTATCCCGGGCTCTTTACTGTTGACAGGAAAAGTGCAACACAAGTAGGACCATGCAACAAAGGCAATACAGCCTGGACAAAATTTAATGCTTTAGGCAAACCAGGAGTCTCTTTTGAATATGGAGGCACTGTTATTGTAAACGGAGACACAAATGAAGTGACATTTATCCATGCCACAGAAGTAGTAAGAAGAGATAGATATGAAATAATAACCGGCAGAACAATTTATTCTGTAAATGATAACAATGGTATAAAAATAGATTTATGGAATAGTGGAGAAAAGTCGGTAACATTAACAACTTCAAACAACTGCAGGAAATTCTTTAAGATAACAGACCTAAGTAATAATAGAGATATTGCATTATACAACAAAAATAATGTATGTGCGCAAGCAGCTCCTCAATTAACGATAAATCCTGGAGAGATAAAAACAATAGGATACTGGGACAAGATTGATTATGATAACAGCAATTGTAAACTTGAATCAACTAAATGTGAAGCAAAGTATGTGCATCCGGGCAAGTATAAGATAAGTGCAGGTGATGCTTCAAAAGTAATCTACCTTATTGCAGAGATTAAAGAGCCATCTATAGAGCTTATAAAAGATGATAATGCAATTCCATCAACAGACTCTTCTATAAATCCTAATAAGAAAACTGAGGAAACAACAAATAGCCAGAATGTAAAATTAGTGCTGATCAAAAACAGTGAGAGTATAATAGAAAAAAGTGACATCCTTATACAGGACAAAAAAGACTTGAGTAGGATAAAGATGAATGTAAAAAGTTCATGTACAGATAGCAACAATAATGAATGTGAAAAGTATAAACTGGACTTGAAAAACAGCGCAAAACCTCATCTGTCTGTTAATGTAGACCTAATGGAAGAAAAGCTTCAAAACGTAAAATTAAAGGTTGAAAGCTCCAGCATGGAGAATAAAGATGTTGTTCTCGGCAGGATTAACACAAGACTGCAAAAAATAGCAGAAGTTAAGCCGGTTATAGGATCTATCAGCGAAACTACATCTAATAGCGAGATAAAAGAAATCGCACTCACCTTGAAGAATGAATGGGACGCAACAAAGAAAGAGATTAAGATAGATACATATTCTATATTCAACACTAAGCTTGGATATGTCATTGAAAAATCTGAATCATTGGGGAAAGAATTGGATGATATGACTGTTAAACTAGATGAGAAAGGATATGACACATCATATCTAAAAACAGAAATAACAGAATTTAAGAAAAACATAGAGCTGTCAAGAGAAAAATATGTGATAGCTCAAGAATCCTTAGATAAAACAAAAAAATCAGGTAAAGAAGAAGCATATAAAAAATTATTGGCAGAGACATACCCAGATATTGCAGAATCATATAGCAAGATAAAAGATGCAAGGCTTAACCTGAAGAATATAGTAACAACATTAAAACAGGACAGTGAAGGAGAAAAAGCCTTGGAATCAATAACAAAAGAAGAGCAGAACAAAATAATATACATCGGCTGGGAAGAAACCTTGAATATATTAAGATCAGGGCAGGTTACAGGAGTTACACAAACTCATAGTCTGGATGTTACATTAAAACTGGAAAACGGAAAATCTGTACTGACAAGAGAGCCATACATCGATGCTATATTCAAGGAAATAGATAATTGCAGAAACACAACCTGCAGTGCAATAACATCATTGGCTACTGAATAACACAGGGTAGAAATATCAGAGAAAGATGAGAATGAAATCAAAAACCTTGTTGTTTTTATTTATTTTTTTATTATTGTTAGTCTTGTCTACAGTTGTATATGTTAAAAATTATAAGAATAAAATAGCAGCAGAGCAGGGAAATATTTATTTACCATTTGATAATGATATAGAAGACCTAGATTCATTAATGAAAGATTTAAATAATACAGAATCAGAAGAAATAGAAGATTTTGATTATTTATAATGAAATTATAATGTTCAAAAGATGTTAAAAAGGAGGAGAAAATGAAAAAGATGTTTACTGTAGCTTTATTGTTTTTATTTATAATTGGTATTACAGATATTGCAATAGCCCAATCAACAGACCAGTCAGATACAGACAATTCAGGTAATATAAGGGATAAGATAAGCAAAGATGCAATTGAAAAAAGAGGCAAGCAGCTCTTAAAAACAGCAAACAACAGGTTGAATATAATTGAAAAATTAGATCGGGAAGAGAAAAAAATAAACAACATAGAAAACAAACTACAGAAGAAGGAAAAAGAAATTGAGCAAAAAAGATTGTTTGTGGAGAAGAAAAAAGAGATGATGGAAAAGAAGCATGAATTTATTCAGAATAAAAATGATGTCAAGAGAATGAAGGAAAAATTAATGAGTTCCTGCAATGACAATAATCAAAATGAAAATTGCACTGATTCAAAAAAAGAACTAAAGAGAAATGCCAAGCCTTACCTGATTAATAGTATCGAAACAATGATCAAGATAACAGAAAACCTGAAAACAAGTGTTGAGAATTCAGATCTTGAAGGCAAGAACATGATAATTGAAAAAATAAACAACAAGATTGCTAAATTGAACGATCTCAAAACACGAGTTGATAATACAGATGAAAGTGCATCAGAAGAGGAGATAAAAGCTGTGGCAAAGGAAATAAAGGAAGAATGGAATAAATTCAAAAGAGAATTGAAATTAAATTCACAGAGAATAATTAATAAAAAGATGACGGGAATATTGGAAAGAGCTGGAAAGCTGGAGACAAGATTAGACAGGATGTTGACCAAGCTTAACTCCCAAGGGTATGATACTTCCACATTGGAACCAATGATACGGAAGTTCAAGGAAAATGTGAGACTTGCAAGGGATAACTATGACAAGGCAAAAATAAAATATATGGAAGCAGATATATCATCAGCCAACTATATATCTCTGATAAAGGAAGCTCGCCAGTTTGTTGTTTTAGCTCATAACAATTTGCAAGACGCCCAGCTAAACTTAAAGGACATAACCACAGAATTAAGAAAACGCAATAATCCGGAAGCGCTTAAAGATATAAGTGAGACAGAGAGTGAAGAAGAAATAGAAGACACCATACCCACAACAACTCTGCAGGAGACAACAACTACAGTGCAACTATCAGACAACAATTAAATGTTAAAAGGAATATAAAACTTTAAAAAAATTTGGAAAAATGAGGTGTAAAACATGATGAACAAAAAAATTTTAATTTTCTCTTTTTTTGTCTTGCTGATGCTTTTCATAGTATCATGCAGAGAGCAAATAACACAGCAAACTCAACCCACTACAACACTACAGGAACCACAGGATCCTGGTGCAATGCTGACAAATGATATGGAAGATTTAAATGACACAATATCGGGCTTAGAAGATTCTTCGCTAGATGATTTAGAAGATTTTAGTGACCTGTAAATCTATGTAACCACTAGGCCTAAAATATTTTTTATTCTTTGTTCTCTGTTTCTTCATTACTCTTTATGGCAAATATTTCAATCCATCGCTCATCTTCATCATCTGTAACTCCTGATTCAATGATGGTAAAGTCTAATTCCTTCAAAGACTGTTCAATTTCATGCAGAGAATAATAAACATAAGGGATTGGCTCTTCATTATACCTTGCTCTTTTCACAGTTTCCTCTCCCTTACCTTCCTTTATAGCCAGGTAAATTACTCCTTTGTTATTTAAAACTCTATGAAATTCCTTCATGACATTGTCAAGATATTCTCTGGGCAGGTTTGCCAGACCAGCCATGCACCATATTCCGTCAAAGCTTTCATCATCAAACTTTATGTTCCTGAAGTCCATAAGAAAAAATTTTCCCCTCTCAACTCTTTTTTTGGCAGCATTTATCATACCGAGAGAAGCATCAATGCCTGTAACATCAATACCCTCATCCATAAAATAAGAAACATCCCTTCCAGGACCACATCCCGCATCCAATACTTTTTTCCCGGGTAATAAAGATATAAATTTGTTTAGCTGAAATTGTAATAACTTGTTATAATTGTAATACGCATACAAATCAGCAATCTTGTTATATGCATTTATAGCTTCTTTTATTTTATCCATGAATATTATTGATTAATTCTGCAATTGATAGTGTTTTATTTCATCAATCAATGCCTTAAATGTTTTTTTATTATCCAGTATACTAATCCATTTCTTATGGTTTATCAGCCTCAATAGCAGAATGTTGTATTTTCCTTTATCCTTAACCAGAGTATACACTATTATCTTTCCTTTCTTATTGCCATCAACACCAATACCACTTCTAAAAATAGGGAATTCATTGTGTTTTTTTTCAAATTTATGCAGGTTAATGGAGTTTATCTTCATTTTGTCTATTAAAGACTTTTCTGTCTCAGCAACGTCTCTAACATTTCTGCTCTCTCTGGAATATGTATTACTTTTTGTTATCCCGGAGATATTTGGGAAATATTTTGCAAAATGGGATATCTCCTCTTCTTTTATTCCGTCAGCTTCAATTTCCATTCTATTTTACAAAAGCAAGATAGGTCAATATAAATGTAATGGTTATTAATATAATACCTATAAAAAAACCTTTTGATTTAAATCTGTTTCTCTTAGAGATCTTAAGGAACCAGAATAACTGGCCAAAAACAGCCATGATAGTGACTAAAATCAGAATATATCCTGGAACATTTACAAGAAGACCGGGGTTAATCAAGAGAAAATGGAAAATAACTGATATATAAGCGATGTAAACAAGTCTGTGTATATTCTTCCAGGTTTTATATGTCAGTTTTTCAACAACCCAATCAGTGGATGTCATGGTCATTATCATAAGTATTGGAAAAGCAATTGACCCAAATATTATAGGATTTATCAGGGGATTAAATGAAAAATAAATGCTCTTCAAATCAAAATCAAACACTGTCCTGTAAGCAGAAACAACATGAAGCAATGCAAAAATAAAGCCGCTGACTCCGAGATATCTTCTTATTCTCCAGTATGCTGCAGTACTAGGAATCCATCGGAATACAGAGCTTGAAAATAAAGCTAATCCTATTAAAGTAGCACCTGAAAAAGAAAAGCTTCTCACTAGAGAAATACCTGCTTCACCATTACTTATCCAGTAATATTGAAGCAAAAACTCAATGAACCAGAAAAGAATAGCAAATATACTATACCCAAAAAGAAACCTCCAGTATGTTTCTTTCTTCTCTGCAAAAACAGTGTCCTTTACATTAGCATCTTGATTATTCATCCAATATGTTGTTTGTCCTATTATATATAAATTTTTTTAAAGATACTAATATTTATAAACATAAAGTTACATTTTTTATATTAATAAAGAGGTGATATAATGGGCAATATCAAGGAAAATATTCTAAAGATGAAAGATTTGTCAGAGCTGATGATAGATCTGGCTTATTCATCTCTGCTTCTACAGGATAAAAGGATAAGTGCAGAAGTGGAAAAGATGTATACACAGGTGATTACATTAGAGAAAGAGACATTAAGAATAATCTTCAAGATAAAGGTGAATGACGAAGAAAGGATATTCTTCATAGAGTTTGCAGATAATGTAAGGGAGATAGCTAACATAGCTGTCCAGATAGCAAAACAGGCCAGTGCTCCAGAGTTTCCTTCAATAATAAAAGATATACTGACAGCTACAGATAAAAGGATAATTGTGAAGAAAATTTCAAAGGAATCTGTCTACGCTGGAAAAACAATTGGGGAAGTGAAAGTAAGTACATTCACAAAGGCAAGGATAATAGCAATAAAAAGAAGAGAAGATTGGTTTTTTAGCATAAATAAATTAACGCTAATGGAAACTGATGACACATTGGTTGCTGTTGGTAGCTATGAAGCAGAAAAATTGTTCAATGAATATGTAGCAGGAAAAATAAAGAGAATATGAGAAAAGAATTCCTGGAAATTTCAGTTGGTGAATTAATCTCAGTTACAGGGGGCATATTGGCAGGCACCTTATTGGCAACATTAACAAATAAAATTTTTATCATTCCAGGCATATTTATCCTTATGCCTGGATTTCTTGAGATGAAGGGAAATATTTTTGGATCATTGGCAGCAAGACTCGGAACAGGCTTACATTTGGGTACAATAGGAACCAACAAGATAATGACTAGACCAATAATAGAAAATGTAATAGCATCATTTCTGCTGTCAATAATCGTAAGCATTGCATTGGGACTGATGGCATATGTAGCAACAATAATATTTTTCAAAAGCAGTGATATATCAATTTTGTTCGTGTCAATACTAGCATCAATAATATCAAGTTTGATATTAATCCCTTTGACTGTAAAATCAACTCTATGGCTCTATAAGAGGGATTATGATCCAAATAACATAATGGGGCCGTATGTAACAACAGTGGGAGACGTTGTCAGTATAGTATCAATACTGCTGGCAATCTTGATAGTGATATGAAAATAGCAATTAAGATAATAAAAGAAAGTTTTAAAGTTCTGTTACTTGCTTCTTTGATAAGTTCTTTCGGAGGTATAGGCCTCGAAGGTGTGCAGAAGAGCATAATTGCCATAATACCCTTGCTTGTTCTTCTGCCGGCACTTAATGACATGGTAGGGGACTTTGGCACTACGTTTTCTTCAAAACTGACAACCTTGCTTTTCTTGGGGAAGATAAATCCAAGAAATGTCTTAAAATCAGAAGATATAAAAAAGATAATAACAACGATCTACATTGTTGCCCTCATATGCGCAGCATACATCTCAGTGCTGTCAATAATAATAGCAAGCCTTAAATCTTTCGATGTAACATTCCTGATGTTCCTTAAGATCCTGGTGATATCATTGGTGGTAACATCACTGATAGTATCAGTGATCATCATTATCTCAGTGCTTGTAGGAATTTATGTCTTTAAAAAAAATAAAGATCCTAATAATTTCTTAATCCCATTGACAACATCTATATCTGATCTGGGAAGTATGCTTACATTATCTATTCTTGTCAGGATCATGTTTTAACCTTGAAAATGCCAGTTCTAGTTCTTCATAGACCCCCTCAATCAAATCAAAATCTTTTGCTTCTTCAAGGTTTACCCATACATAGTCAATCAATTCTCTGCACAATCTGATCTCTCCGGAGATTAATCTACAGGTGCAGGCTATTATCAAAGTCGGGATTCCATCACTTCTGATAAATGCCATATCAATAAGATATTCAATATTGTCGATGTCAATATTGGTTTCTTCCTTTATTTCTCTTCTCAATGCCTTTTCAATAACATTATACCATAGACCATCAGAATTTGGCTTTAGATTGATATAATCATCAGCGGTTAATTTTCCTCCCGGCAAAATCCATCTGTTCGGATAGTTCTTTTCATTAGGAGATCTTTTAACAATTAAAACCCTTCCATCATGTCTGAATATTTTTCCCGTTATAGCAATATAATGCAGCTTTTTGTCTTTTACTTCCATACGAATGTTTTTTAATCTTTATATATAATATTTTTCTCAAAGTGATTTGAGATGCATAAAATCCAGGAGTCTATAATTAGATTGTTGAATGGAAATGGTATGCCATATTCAGAAATATACAAGGCATTAGAGATAAGATCCAATCTTTTTGATTATCATGTTAAAAGATTATTAAAGCATGACATGATTACAAAGCATAAAAACAGATATGGGTTATCTTCAAAAGGACAGGCTTTCTACCCATATCTGAAAATTGAAAAACAGCCAATAACTGCTGTTGTCATAATAATCCAGAAAAACAACAAGATTGTCTTGGTAAAAAGAAACAAGCATGCTTTTTATGGTTATTGGGCTCTTCCAGGAGGCAAGATATGCTTCGGTGAGACAATTGATGAAGCATTGCAGAAGATTTGTCAGATAGAGACAGGATTAAGATTAAAAGATAAGGAATACATAGCTACAATACAGGAAATTGTCAAAGAGGAAGAAGATAATAAATATCATTTTATTATTCTTCTTTACAAGATTAAGGCGATTGGTGAATTAAAGAGAGGTAAATTATTTTGCATAAACAGATTGCCAAGAAAAATAATTCCTAGCGACATGAAAATGCTGAAAACAACAAGTAAACAGTTATTGACAAGTATGATGAAAGATAATAAAAACAAAATTAGACAGGAATTCTTCGGCTAAGGACCAATAAAAGGTCAATATTATTCCATAACAGGATAATTCATTTCTGTATCATCTAATTTAATGCTCTTTATGTCTTCCAGGTTATCAAGATTATTTGCCTTTACTAATCTTGCTGAAACTGTGTATAATACATTGTCAATGTACATACTTCTCATTATTCTAAGGTTATAATTTGGGTAATAATAATCTCCTTTCTTGCTAGCAAGCCTGTCCAGATCATAATTGCTTAAATGGCTTATTCTTCCATTTAATCTTAGACCATTTTCTAAATCTAATGATAAAACATAAGCGCCTTCAAAAGTTAATTGCCCGTAAGCATTTGCAGGAACACCATTAGGATATTGTTCCCTGTTTATTTCATATAACGATATCGGAATAACCAGTAATTTTTTTTCTTTGTCAAATAAAAATGCCTTATGGTCCCTTAATGCTTCTGAGTCAGTTCCTCTATCTCCTATATTGAACTTTGATATTTCCTTTGGATTTTCAACATCAGTTACATCAAACAACGAAATCTTGATACCTTGATACCATGCAAAGTCCAGATTTCTGCCAAATCTGTCCTCTTCAGAGGCATCTACAGCTTCTTTTCCAATACCTATTATATGGTTTTCATCATAAGGATGGAGATAATCACTATAACCGGGAATCTTTAATTCTCCAAGTACTTTGGGATTTCCAGGATTGCTTAGATCTATAACAAACAAAGGATCAGTTTTCTTGAATGTAACCATATAAGCTCTTTTTCCAATAAACCTTACAGAATATATCTTCTCGCTCCTTGCTAAATTCTCCAATCTTCCAATCAGATTCATATCCTCATCTAAGACATACATATTATTTACAGAATTTCCATTAAAAGCTTCTCCAGTAGTAGTTGCAATTCTAAAATTTCCTTCAAATTCATCCATTGAAAACTGGTTCAAGATATGCCCTGAAATTTCTCCTGTAGCAACATAATCTATCTTATCTTCATCTATAGAAATTTTCTGTATCACAGTTCTTTCGCTTTGTATCATTTCTTCAGGCAATACTTTTTCATAGGTCCTGTAAGGCAAATACTTAGTTGACGTCAGATAAATATTATCATTTGAAACATACATATTGTTGTTGTATCCGGTTAAGAAACTCTGTTTTGCAGGTTCATTATCATTATCTAAATTTAATGCTATTATTGTTGTTAGCTGATAAGAATAATCTATAACATCATCAAAATACTGGATATCAGTTGCTTTTAAAGAAATCTTTTTTCCATTGTATTTAATCTCAGGCAGGCTTAAATTACTATTTTCATTCCTGTAATAATCTACAGGCTGGTTTATTATAGTATAAACATGATCATCAATCATTCTTGAATCAAAATAATTTCCATCATATACTAAACTCCTTTCAAGATTAGGCTTTTCTTTATTTTCAATGTCATAAACTTTTATAAAAGATTTTGGCTCATAATAATATCTTTGAGGAGGTAAAGGAGAAGGCAATATTTTTGCTCCAGTATTACCTTCAAAAGGCAATGGCCCAATATTTCTTTCAGTACCAAATACAACTAACTTGTTATTATTAATAAAAATCTCATTGACGTTGCCGTTTATTTTAACAGCCGATAATATTTTTGAATTTTCTGCAGGGTATGCATTTATAATAGTTATTGTATCCCCAAAGGCAGTATAAATGTATTTTCCGTCATTTTTAACAATATCAGCTTCATCCACGCCCTGAACTTGAATATTTGTCTTTGAATAATCTCCTGATCCAGAATCTGTGTTCTCCGATACACCTGATGCAGTTTTTTGAACTGTCTGGAACATTGGAACGCCTGACTGTAATACTTCAGAAAAAATACTTCTTCTAGAGCCTTGTATTTTATTGTACTCATCTCTCTTTGTATTTATATAATTACTAATATCTTCTATTGATGAGAATCTTTTGATGTCTTTATTTATATTTGGTGGATGTTCAGCAACAGGCAATACTGAAAGTATTAACCCAGTTATTACTACCAATCCTAAAATCACCAGTAATGTTTTGTTTAATTTTTCCATGTAAAGTAAGAAAACTAGCTTATTTAAATACCTATTTTAAGCTTCAAGTTAATCTGAAGCTATGAAAAGTTTATTACGTTTTCATATCAAAGTAAGAAATAGTTTCTTTTTGATCCCATAATAGTTTTTTTAAATTGAACATTCATTAAAGATAATGTTGCCTTGTTGGAGAATCTCTGGATTTTATTGAGTTAGCTACATCTTCCTATAAGGAGAAATATCCAACTTCTTGTCAAATTCCTGTTCTATGGTCTCGCCTCCGGGATTCTTGATGCCGTGAACAATAGCCTTTAAGGAGGATGATCCTTGTCCATTAAACTTCAATTTAAAATTATATTCTTGGGTGCTATCAGCATTAACATGACCATTACTAAAATACAATCTTTGTATATAACCAGCGCTTGTCATATAATCAATCTCTGAGTTTACAATTTCTATATTCATGTAATCTGTGGTAAGCATTACATCAAGGGTGTCAAAATCTGCTAAAGGTCTTAATCGAAATAGTACATCGCTTTCTTTCCCCTCCATGGGTAATTGAAGAAAATAAAACTTTCCTTCAAGATATGCCTTCTGTGTAACATTTGTTTCCAGGGGTTTAGTTTCTTTTGTTCTATGCTCTAAGCTATCACAACTATTCCCCATATAAACTAGAAATAAAGCTGGAATTAAATTCCTACAAATATTTAGATTAAACCTCATAATTACCATTAACGAACTAAAACTATTTAAGCCTTTTCATTAAAAAAACGTCACGCGATATTGCATAATTAGAAATAAGAATAATAAGATACTAAAATATGCACTAATCTATTATAATATTATAGAAAAATGAACAGTATACGAAAAATATACAACATCCTTATAAAAGAATTTAAAGAGCAAGGCTGGTGGCCCATTTCCTCTTTAAAAAACAAAGAAGGGATTGATGAAAATGGTTATCATCATAAGAGTTATTATTATCCAGAAACAGATGAACAGATATTTGAGATATGTGTGGGAGCAATTTTAACACAAAACACATCATGGAAGAATGTTGAAAAAGCAATTACTAATCTAAAACAAAATAACTCTCTTAGTGTAAATTCCATATTAGAATTAAATCAGAACAAATTGGCTGAACTGATCAAAAGTTCAGGCTACCATAATCAAAAAGCAAGGAAACTAAAAGAATTTGCAAAATTCTATATAAAAAATAAAAATAATATCCATCGAGAAGAACTATTAAGAGTATGGGGCATAGGTCCGGAAACAGCAGATTCAATTTTATTATACGCTTTTAGAAAAGAATATTTTGTTATAGATACCTATACAAAAAGAATATTCTTAAGAATTGGTTTATGTAGCCAAAAAATTTCTTATAATGAATTCCAGAGTTTAATACAAAACTCAATAAAAAAAGACTATAAAATTTATAATGAGTACCATGCCCTGCTTGTTAAACTGGGAAAAGAAACTTGCAAGACAAAACCTCTATGCTTCAAATGCCTCTTAAAGAGCACATGTTCTTTTTCAAAAAACAGTAAGTTATTACTTAAGAATAGCAAAAATAGAAAGGTTTAAATACTGATAATTTCTAGTTGTTATACCAATATTTAATTAAAATGGCAGATAATACAGACAATCGCGTAGTACCAAGCGGGGAATTAAGTTTAGATGATAGAGCATTAGAGCAGGTTGTCACAGAAGAAGCTACTCAAGCTCATCCACAACAGAGTGCTGTAAATATGCCTAGTGAAGAATTCGGTAAATATACGCTTAATGATAGATTTATCTATTTCTTAGAGAATAGTGTCCCATCAAGTGATTTAGTAAGGATTAAGGGCAATGATAAACCAAATAAAATAAACAAGCTAGAAAATTCTGCAATATCAGAGATTGTGAAAATTATGGGGAGTGATTTTTTCCAATTTGAAAATTTTCGTATATTTTCATCAATGGGTGCAACTACATCTAATATCTTGGTTGGTAATTTAAAACTATTAGGAGAGATTCCTTTTAATTGCTTTTATCAAGGTTTGTTAGCATTTTTTGGAGACAAGGAAACTACAGATTATTTACTGAAAACAGATTTTAGTGATGCTTTAGGTATTAATGATAAAACAAAACCAGTAAATTTGGAAAATGAGGAATTATTAAAATATTTTCCGGATTTTTCTCAGTTTAAAAATTTAAATTGTGGATATATGATTCCAAAAGATCCTTATTTATTATTACTCGCTGTTCAACCTAATTATAGGAGATTTTTAAGCGCTTGTTTTGATAGAGCAGCATCAGAAAATATAATGCCATTTGCAGATGAAAAAACATTCGTGGGAGATTATAATGGTTGCACCTTAGATTATCAAAGTTATCACACAAATTCTATAACAAAAATATTGGGTGAATGCCTGTTTAGTATGAAAACAATTGTAAAAACAGGCAAACATTTTGATGTTAAAAATTTGAAACAGTACATGGATGTTATTGATGATCTTAAATCAAAATTAGGTAAGCTTTTACCTATTGATACCTTATAAAATTAAAAAAATGTCACAAGAAAATCAGCAAACAAGGACAATTGAATATATTGCGAATGAGTTATTAGCAANAGGTTTAACAAAAGACCAGATAATNAGAAAGATAAATGAAGCAGGTTTTCTTGCAACATTAGAAGGGGTATCAAAAGTCTTGGGTTCAAGAGTAACACCAACATCTTTATACAGAATTGAATATGATACAACAAACAATAACCTGGATTTTAAATTTTTAGAAGGTAAAGGAAAACCACCAAAGGCAAACTCTGTAGATGTTGATGTAACAGATAATGTCATAGCCTCTTTGTCAGGTAAAAAAATTCCTATATTGTTTGAAGGAATTACAGGAACTGGAAAAACATATACGCTTGAACAGGTCTTAGATGCCGTTTACCATATAGATAATAGAAGAATCTTACGTCTTAATGCGAATATGTCTAATGTACTCCAGCCATATATTAATGGACAAATAGAAAACGGGGCATTAAAGATTTATATCAATAGAGATGCTGCAAGAGACATACTTGCTTTGCTTGTTGATGAAGAAAATAGGGGGGATACAAATGCAGTTATTGGTTTATTAGACAGCCAAGTCACTCTGCCAAGTGGTGAGCGTGTAAATCTCGGACCCTTAATCCCACAGCTGGATATAAATGGAAAAAGTGTGAATGTTTATTTTGATGAAGAAAAAATAAAATCAATTGCTGTTTATGGTGCGCAAAATCCATCAACTGCTTCATATTCAGGAACAAGAGCAACAGATGGTGCAGTAGGCAACAGGCAATTAAAAATAGCATATCCAAATATGGCAGTAAACTCTGGCTCAGCTACAATAAATATGGATGCAGCTGAGTCTAATGGGCATGTTGAATTTATTGATTTTTATGTAAAACAACTTTCAAAATATCTCGGAGTTAATTTAGATACTTTATCAAAATTATTAAAACCAACAGACAGCTCTGAAGAAGAAAAAAGAAGAGCAAATAGCGAATATCTTTCTTTGCATACATTTGCATTTGATCCAAAAAATATTAGGAATAAATTCATAAAATCTGCTGTTGAGGGTGCAGACCACATAATAAACCTTACAGGAGGAGATGGTTTGGCACAGAACTTAGAAGATGATCTTGGAGTAGCAGAGGAATGGACCGAGACTCTCAGGAGTTATGGTGTGGATTTTATCTATAATGTATCATTCGATCCAACATCAGAAGTTATAAAAAAAGTTGATGCTGTCAGATCCACATTTGGTGAGCCTTTAATAGAAAGGGATAAGACAAAGGCAATAAAAAATGCAGAAGCCCTAGCCTTAATAATATGGTACAAACAGGCATATGCCAATGCAAGAGAATTAGGCACTTCGCCGTTAGATGAATTTGCACAGCTAAGGTCCCCCTTAACATTAAAAGATATTGCTTGCGCTTATGCAATTGTGTTAAACGATAAAATGCAACGGAAAAACGGCGCTTCTCCAATCACTGTCATAAATCAGGCATTTAAGGATTATGTAACTTTATATCAAGATTTTGCAACTAGAGTTTATCAAGAGCCAAAAACCTTTAATATTCATGATCCTGATATGAGTATAAGGTACCTTGCTTCTTATATGGCAGTAAGTTCAATAAAGAATGAAAATAAGTTAACGCCTGATGAATATGCAAAAAAGATGATAGTTGCTGTAAACAATACATCAGCAATGCTTAAAACTTTAGATGATGGAAATGATACAAGGAAATTATTAATAGCACGTATAAATGCAGATCTAGCTTCTCTAGCAGGTTTTATACATGAATATAGAAGAGAGCTTGCAGACTCATTTAATAAAGTGCCGCAGAATGCTACAGAAGTTCTTCCAAGATATAATGCATTAAAAGATTTGGTTGAAAAAGCCAGATCTGATGTAAGGACCAATTATACACTGCCAAGAGTCGAAAGAACATTTGGCATATAAGATGAAACCTTTATTGGAATATGAATTAATAACTGCAGAATCAAATTTTAGGCCGATTACCCTAGCTGAACAGCCAATGTTTGCCAGTATACCTATTGAGAAAACAGAGCCGGATCCAAACCATAGAAGGCATTGGATGTTCGCGACAGATAATGAAAAAATTCTTGCACATGTTTATAAGCCAGATTATATTTTAAANAAATTTAAAGATACAGTTGTTCCTGTTTATGCCAGGTCATATGGCCTTCCAAATTTAAGTAAAGATGGAATCACCAGAGTAGCAAAAACTCTTATTTACCACACATTTGATTATCTATTATTTCATGAATTGTTCCATCCTGTTTTTCTTCCAAAAAGCGAGCCAGATAAGGAAAGATTTGATGTTGCGTTAAAAAATGGAATAAAAAGAGCTGAGCCTCATTTAAAAGATCCAGATGTTGTTAACAAAGCAGGCAATTCTAGAAATGCAATGTGGGATTTTTTTATTGATACTTTTTTCTTTTATCTATCTCAACCAGAAAACACTTACGGAAGACATTTTAAAAGAATTTTCGTTCAGAATAATGAAACACTTGAGAGTATAACTCTAAAAGCACTTCCAGATGGTATAATTACTGCATGGGATGTTATTGAATTAGCAGATAATAAACCACAAACACTTTTTTACCCTATTACAAGAGGTATCTATTCTTTGTTATTCTCAAATTCAGGGTTATTGAGAGAATCTGTTTTTACATATTTTAATGATAAAATAAAGGATAAGATTCAAAGTTCAGAATTAAGAAACACAATCATAACCTCTTTGTCAAATGCTGTTAAATATCTCGATCAAGATGCTTTAAGAAGATTAGCTATAGATAGAAACAAATTTATTGATGCAATAACAGAGCTTTATGATAATATGGGCAATGCAAAAACAGCTTCTGTCCATCAGTATATTGTAAAAGCTATTACAGAAATAGGAATGAGACCAGAATTTAGGTATGCTTCAGTTGGTGGTATTATAGAGCCTTTGTCTAAGTATATTGATATAAATAAAGAAGAGAGAAGAGATGGCGCATACATCGAAGATCAGGAAGGTCAAGGTTCAGAACAAACATCACCAACCCAAAGTGGTGGAGGTGCAGAAGAGGTATTACAAAGTCTAATAAATCAGAACGATCCTGATTTAGACAACATACTATCATCAGTTGCAAATGATCAAACACAACCTAGAACTAACAGAAGGNTTAGGCTATCAAATCTTGCTAAAGATNAATATTATAAAAAAAATGCAAAAGAAATTTCAATAAGATCTCCAATAACAGAAGCAGTGGAAATTNATCTAGGCTTTAGAAAAGTTCCAGTAAAAATTAATGAATTATTATTAACTCAGGATCAATTATATAATCTTCCTTTTGAAAGATTATATCAATTTCAGTTGGAAACGGGAATTCAGTGCCTTTTCCAATTATCAGATTATCAGTACAGATATGACATATATGAATGGAAGGAAGAGCCGATACGTGATTTTACATATACAAAATCCGGTATAATCCTACCAGACAATATAATATTTCGTGTAGATGGTTCAGGATCAATGTTAAATCCAGGAGGTGCAGAATTTGTAGGTTCTAAAAGCAGATATGATTGTTTAATGCATGTTCTTTATGGCATAACAAAATCAACTGTAAAGGCTGCAAGAGAAATGAACAAACAAGTTTCAGTGGTTGGAGTAANTTATAGCAGCTCTGGTAAAACAANAGTTAGTCAACCTGTTGAACTGCAAATGTTCTGTGAAACACCAAATAATAATTGTAAAGGAGTGTTGTTAAATCCAGGATGTGGTTCAACTTATCACGATATCTCGGCATATCAAGCTGCATATAAAGATCTNAGGCCTGGAAAAACATTAGATATCACTATAGCTGATGGCGACCTTGATTCAAGTCACGATGATAGTATCGCAGAATACAGGAAAATCCTTGCAAAACCGGAAAATACAGGATTATATTTCCCTATCTTTCAAGAAGGTAGATTTGCTTTAAGAATGAAGTTATTAACAAAGGAAAAATCCAACTTAGTTTACAGGCCGTTCTTAAATTTTAATGAATTGCAAGCAGCAGCTACAGATTTAATAATCCAGTATGCAAGAGCTGCAGAAAGATTTGGTAAAGCATAACAATAAAATCTGCGTTTATAACCGATTTGTATCACTTTATCCTCCTTTCTTTCGGGACATAATTCAGTATTTTACCATCTTTATATTTCCCGGTTCCTATAAAGTCTTTTTTGTTCCTTATTATAACAAAAGTCTCATCATAATGCTCCTTTATATTTTCCAAATCATTTCCAGCCAGCCATTCACTGGATTGATCTTCACTGATGTCAATTACATTCTTCTTCGCAAAAGGGCCTATTATCTGTGAGCCCTCTATCGTTAGTCTTAGTTCATTTTCTAATCTGCAGAAATACAATCCAATAGAATTAATTCTTATGTTCTCTAAATTAACATTCTTTAGGTTTTTATTTATAACAAAAATTTTATTTTCATTGTTCTTTAAAAAAATATAATTAATCTTTAGACTGCTGATTCCATATTGTCCTTCTATCTTCTTCAGCAGTATTTTTTTCTCTTTCCTGCTCAGCTCCTTAAGGTTGTTCATACCATAACCAAGACAAAATAGTTTATATATTTAGCTCATGGACAGAAATCTGATAAAATCTTCCTTAAATTTTCCTTCAGGGATTTCCTCCACAACAGTAATATTGTTGCTTACTGATTTTTTCAACCTTAGTTCAGCAACAGTCATCCCGCATGTATGCTCTCCCTCGGTTTCAATTACAATATCATAATCTCTTTTCCTGCAGCAATCAGGATTAATAAGATAATAAACAGTCAAGGGATCATACATCAATGCGCCATCAACACCTTCTTCTTCAGCGATGTTCTTTATATAAGGTTCAATCATTGATATTACAGGTATCCTTAGATTTTCATTTTCAATTTTCTGGAAGTCTTTTTTGAACAGTCTGACATTGTTGCAGGCATCTAAAGGTATTAATGTTTTCTTTATAGGAAACCTAAATACAATATCTGCAGCTTCAGGGTCAACGAACATGTTGAATTCTGCAACTCTGTTCTTGTTCCCGGGAACCTTAATCGCGCCCCCCATTATTACAATCTCTTTTAGGTTCAGCATATTATCCCTGTCTTTCAGTATTGCTTTTGCAATATTTGTCAAAGGCCCCAATGTAACCAAAGTTATTTCACCAAGATTCTTTTTAATGATATGAAGGATTTTTTCAACTGCATCTCCGCTCAGGTTAGGTTCATTTTCAGGGTCTAACCCTTCTAGACCGCTATTACCATGTACAACTGCCTTTATCAGTTCTCTTTTCAATGGCCTGTCTGATCCAGAATATACAGGAATGTCCTCCCTATTTAACAGCTTTAAGACAAATCTGGCATTTCTTGTAGTGTTCTCAATACTAGAATTTCCTGCAACAGTGGTTATCGCTTTTATGTCAAACATTCCGGATTTTACAGCCAGCATTATTGCAAGGGCATCATCATGCCCGGGATCTGTGTCAATTATTATCTTTTTCATAATAATCCCTCCCTTAGCAATAAATCTTTAAGTTCATCTATTGTTCTTATTTTGTAATGAGCTTCTTNACTTTCAGAGCCAATAATAATAGTTTTCATCCCAACTATCTTTGCAGGGATAATGTCACTATACTCCTGATCACCAATAGAGTAAACATTCTCAGGTCTGGCGTTAAGGTATTTTATGATACTCCTGAACACATCTGGATTTGGTTTTCTAAGGTCAGGCTCTCCTGTAAACAAAAAATTTCTTACATTGTCATAGATATCAAAATACCTTAGAACAGACTCTGCCCAAATTCTTGGCGCGCTTGTTAGTATAACAGCTCTCCCATTCAATATATCAAATAAATTCTTTACAGAATCATTTCTTTTAATATAATCTGCAGGGTTCATGCTCCACACATTTTCAAAGTACTCATACCTGTCTATATCATATTTTTTCTCTAATCCAATACTGGTTTCATCATTAAACTCTTTGTCTATTTCATAAAGCAGAGACTCAGATTCTTCTAAAGATAAATTAAATTTTTTTGCAACGAAAGAAAGTCTGTTTCTAGTTAACTCAGTAAATATACCGGAGTTTCTGAATGAGTTAGACTTTCCATCATCAAACCTGTATAAAGTACCGTCTAAATCAAAGATAAAATAGTTTTTCATTTTTTGCCTCCTATAAATCTTATATGTTTTCCGATTTTACTTATGTCATATCCGAAATCCTGCAATACCGACAATAATCTTGTGTTGTACAGTTTGCATAATCTTATAGCATCATGTTCATACTCAGAAGGAATACTCGCCCATTCACATATATTTTCCCAATAAGGGATAAATTCTCTAATTTTATCATTTCTTTGTTTGATAATTCTTCCGTCAATACCAAATAAATCTCTCAGTTCAATCCAATCAAAGAAATTATATCTGTATAATGAAGTGAGTTTTCTACCTGATTTCGTAATGGTTCCGCTTTTATAGTTTGAAAATGCAACATAAACTTCTTTAACAGTTATATTGTTCTCCTCTAACAGTCTACAGATTTCATTTATTGTGAAACCATTAAAAGAACCAACATCCACTAAACTTAATTCTCCGCATGATTTTAGTTCCTTAACCTGTTCAGCTAAAGGTTTGCTTCCTGGCCTTTCTCCTAAACTTATTCTTCCATCAAGAGAGTCTGTTATTCTTGTTATATCCAGATAAAAATCCGCGTTTCTGAAATATACTCTGTCAAGGCTAAGAATAAAGATATCCCTCGGCACTACATCATTAAGACTCAAGGAGATTTCATATACATCAAAAACCTTTTTTTCAACTTCACCANGGATATATTCCCANAACTTTAAAAGAAATTCGTCCTCTAAGCATTTCAGCTCCTTCTTTAAATTCTTTACTAATACATAACCCAGCTTGTTCTCTAAAGTCTCCACTATATCTTTTGTTACAAGATATGTGAACTAAATCAGCACTTTCTTGCGCTTCAACCTCAAGATTTCTATTTTTCATTTTATTTTCCTCCAATTGATATTTAAGTTAGTTATTTTATACAATTTAATTATTTTATAATAAAAATTGAAAACAGTCTAAGACTATGAATAAGGCTAACACCAATNCCATACATGAGAAGACATTACACCAACTATGAAAGTCATCTTCGCTTTTTTCTCTGAATCTTTAGTTGGCATATTATAACTAAAACAAAATTGTTTATAAATCTTCCTCATTATGGCTTTGGTGCAATCTTTTTGATGATTTGAGGACAGGTTAAAATTCTACTTAATATTTCTTCGTCGGGCTGATTTGAGGAACGCATCAACTCTTTATCGGCCCGTATTTTACCCAGAGATATTTATCCGGAGATATATGCCTATAAAAATCTTTTCTGTTGATGAAAATGCTTTTAAGCTTTTATTTCAGATTAAAATTATGTCATTATATGAAAATTTTCCTTACAATATCAGGAAGAAGATAAAAGAGAGAGATGAGCTGGAATTTATAATCAAGGATTTAAGGACACAAAATCCGGAAATAAAGATTGTCACAACTAATGGCGCCTTTGATCTATTGCATCCAGGACATATCAAGAGCCTTGCAGATGCCAGCTCTTACGGTGATAAGCTAATCGTTGGTATTAATTCTGATTCTTCAGTGAAACAGTACAAAACAGATCTGAGGCCGATATTAAGCCAGGAATATAGATCTATAATGCTTGCTTCTATTTCTTTTGTTGATTACGTAACAATATTCTACGAAAAAAAATCATTAAAATTTCTTGAATCAATAAGACCAGACTTTCACATAAAATCAAAGGAAGGTTATGATGGCTCTGATGGCACTATGGTTGAAAAATATGGCGGCAAAATAATACTTGTTGATGACCTGGAAGGCATATCAACTAGCTTGATCATAGAAAGTATAATTGAAAAATATTCAAAGACCCCTCCATTAAAGATTTTCTGATAATTCAGGCTTTTCCTATCTTCCAATCAGTTTATGATCTTGTTCCTAATCCACTGATGTATATTCAAGTTGTTTGCTTATTAATCTAAAGATATCTGTAATTTCTTTGCTTGTTATGTAAATCACAATTTTAAAAAGATAAGACCGGTTACTTGTTCAGGTCTTGAATTCACATATAAGATATAATTAAGTTGTATAAATACATATAAACAGGCTCTGTTGAAAATCTAATACTTTTTAAATGTTAAACCCTTAGTGCCTAAAGGCACTAAAGGGGGTTGATAATTGAGGTATCAACCATGAAAAAA
>C687J35174_10002403_pt1 | contig 26465 bp, 38 predicted proteins | sample RifCSPhighO2_01_FD_35174 | JGI IMG/M metagenome (IMG submission 35174) | reverse complement strand
CCGCCACTCGCCGCGCATCCTCAACCGAGAGCAGTCCGTAGCGCAACATAATCACATCGGGATTATTTTCAATCTTCATCCCGAGCTCTTCTCGCGCCCACGCTTGCGCCGCCTTAATTCCCTCCTCCGCTCCCGCCTCTATAACAAACGCGTGATATCGAAGATGCTGAGCGTGAGCGAAGTACCAGTTTTTCATTGCTTCGCGAGGATACTTTTTTGGTAGGTGTCCAGATGCTTGAGCGCGATGCCGGTGCCGCGCGCGACACAATAGTAAGGATCCTGCGCGAGCTTCGCAACGACGCCGGTACGGCGGTAGACGAGCTCGGGCATCATGCGGAGCTGAGAGGAGCCGCCGGTGAGGATAATGCCGTTATCTATTATGTCGGCGGCGAGCTCGGGCGGGGTGTCCTGAAGCACCTTTCGTATCGCCTGCGTCATCTCGCGGAGTTCTCTCGCCATTGCTTGTACCAGTTCGTTGGTGGAGATATCAACTGTGCGCGGCAGGCCGCTCATAAGGTCGCGCCCCTTGACCGGCATCGTGAGCTCTTCGTTAAGCGGCACGGCAGCGCCCACTTTTATTTTCAACTCTTCTGCAGTCTTCTCACCTATGGCGAGATTATGCTGTTTCTTCACATGGTCGGTAATCGCTCTGTCCAAACGGTCGCCCGCGCACTTCACGCTCGTTGAAGCGACGATACCGCCGAGAGAAATCACCGCGACATCTATCGTCCCGCCGCCGATGTCCACGACCATTCGCCCCATCGGCTCGTGGATAGGAATGCCCGCGCCGATAGCGGCAAGTATTGGCTCTTTCACCACGAACGCGTTCTTCGCTCCCGCTTTCATCGCGGCTTCAATAACCGCGCGTTTCTCGGTTGAGGTGACTCCCGCGGGGACAGATACGAGCACTACCGGCTTGAAAGGATTATTGCCGAGGGCCTTTTTCATAAAATACCGAAGCATCGCTTCTGTCACACGGTAATCGGCGATGACGCCGTCCTTCATCGGGCGATACGCAATGATGTCGCCCGGCGTGCGCCCCACCATCTGCTTCGCCTCTGCTCCGATAGCAAGAATCTTATTACCACCGTGCTCGCCGTGCGCTTTACCAACTGCGACGACTGATGGCTCATTAATAACGACCCCCTTTCCGGGGACGAAGACGAGAACATTAGTCGTCCCTAGGTCTATGCCAAGCTTGGGAGAAAAGAAAGACATTAAAGCCATCATAAGTGGTACTATGCCCCCATGCAAGGAGAGATGAATTTTATAGTTGAAGGAGGCAAGAAACTTTCAGGAAGAGTTGAGACGAGCCGTTCTAAGAACGGCGCCGTCGCCCTCTTGGCCGCCTCGCTTCTAAACCGAGGGCGAACAACACTTCTGAATGTGCCAAAAATAGAAGAGGTGCACCGGCTTATTGAAGTGCTTCGCTCCATCGGCGTTTCTGTGGAATGGAAAGGTACAAGCGTCGCCATAACTCCTACAAAAAAAGTTACTCTCAGTACTATAGATAAAATCGCGGCGACAAAAACGCGCAGCATTTTGATGTTCATCGGTCCGTTAATTCATTTATTTAAAAAGTTTGACCTCCCGCAGTCGGGCGGATGCACGCTCGGTCTTCGTAGTGTGCGTCCACACCTTATGGCGCTTGAGAAGTTCGGCGTCGCGATAGAGGCGCGCCACGAGAGTTACCATGTTACTCATACTAAGCTTGTCCCAGCTGAAGTAATTTTGTATGAGTCCAGCGACACGGCGACCATCAATGCTCTTCTCGCCGCCGCGCGTGTGAACGGTGTCTCGGTTATTAAATATGCCTCGGCGAATTATCAGGTACAGGAAGTTTGCGGATTTCTGCGCATGCTTGGGGTCGGTGTGGAGGGCGTAGGAACGACGACGCTCACGATACACGGCGTTGCGGATATTAATAAAGACATTTCGTACAGCGTCGCCGAGGACCCAACTGATGTGATGTTTTTTGTAGCGGCCACTATCGTGACGGGCTCCTTTGTGACAATAACGGCCGCGCCTATTGAATTTTTAGAAGTTGAATTACTTCTCCTAGAGAAAATGGGGCTCAAATTTAAATTATCAAAGCCACGATTGTCAGAAAACGGCATTACGAAACTTATGGATATTTTTATCAAGGCATCAAATCTGGTGGCATTCCCTGAAAAGATTCATGCGCGCCCGTACCCCGGATTAAATATAGACAACCTACCCTTCTTCGCCGTTATCGCCACGCAGGCGAAAGGCACGACGCTTATTCACGATTGGGTATATGAGAAGCGCGCAATTTATTACACAGAGCTAGAACGCCTCGGCGCCACAGCCACACTTCACGACCCGCACCGCATTTCAATAACAGGCCCAACCAAGCTTAAAGCCGCAGAAGTCATTTGCCCGCCGGCACTCCGGCCAGCTACTATTATTCTCGTCGCTATGCTCGCCGCGAAAGGTCGTTCAAAACTTTACAATGTATACAGTATCAATCGCGGTTATGAAGATATCGTGAATCGCCTCAAACGCCTCGGCGCTTCTATTGAAGTACATTTCGGCTGATCCCAGTAGGTGATTTTGCTAAATCATATGAAATCAATTCGCGAGATGTTGCCAGATATTGAGAAAAAGGCGGCGGAAGCGCCGAAGGGAAAGAAGCGCCAGACGGAGCGCGGCGAGCTGATGAGATTTTTCCAGCGACATTTGAATTATTCGCGCAAGCAGGACGGCCTCGCGCCCATCACGATGGCGCACCTCGGCACTGTTCTTGAAAAAATCCCAACGCAGGATTTGTATTATTTAAAAAGTGTCTGTAGCCAGGCAAAAAACTTCGGCAAAAAGTTCTGGTGGGAGCTGGACCCGACGAAGCACTAATCTAACCTCCGGGCGAAAAAAGCGAACTTCATAAAGTATTTCTCAAGGTCGACGAGCGTGCTTTTATATTCTTTACCATCGAGAAAGGCGTCGGCAAGTGTTTCGCGCGCACGATTAAGCTCGGGACGACGCTTATTCCACCGTGTATCCTCTCTGGTTAGGTCAAGGAGCTCAAGACCGCGCGTGACCGCACCCCAAAATATTTTCTCGTCTCTCCCCTGCCAAGCTCGCGCCCTGCCTACTTCACTCCCAATGTTCCCGAGTTGTTCGGCGAGCGGGAGATGGAACCAGCGTTCTCTCGAGACAGCCATATTACTTCACGATTTTGTGCACGATCGCCCGTATTTTCGCTCGGATCGCTTCGTCTTCGACCCCGCGGGTCCTGTTCCCGCTAGCTGGTTTTAGATTTATCATTGAGTCAAACTCTATGAACTCATCGCCAGTCTTATCGATATACAGGTTAATGCCCCAAGTCATATCGCCCCGGGAATGTTCTTTTTCTATAAGCAGTGACTGAATGTCGACATGGAGCTCCCCGCCCACGCCCATGGTGTCCTGTTCCACATCAACGACGGCCTTGATGATATCGCCATATTGCTCGTGCGCGAGCTTACAAAGTTCTGGCATCGTTATATTGTCCTTCACAATCTTTGTCTCCATTACCGTCAGTATACCAAACTTCCTCAAGAAAGTTTCAGCAAAAAATTCTGGTGGGAACTGGACCCGACAAAACACCCATCATACCGAAAAAAGGAAAAGTCCGCCGTTGAAGCAGGGCTTTTCGTCGAGCCGCTTACTTGTCATCGTATTTTGAACCTGTAACGGCGAAGCCTCGTATCACCGTCGTCTCTCCGCATCTCAGATTCCAGCACTGCTGGACAGTCCGAGGGTGCATGATTTCAAGTCCGTAGCTCATGTCGGGTGTTTCCTCGTGCACACGAGTTGTTAACCGACTTTTGCATTTGGGACACTGTCTGAATCCGCCACTCCACCAAACAAGTAGAGCGACGCATAGTGCAAAAAGTCCCCACACTATGGACCAGCCAAATTCCCACATCACAAGAGTTATGACAGTCCCGGCAAGTAATAACATCAAAAGTACCATTTTCCTTCTCCTGTTCAACACGGTTAAGATATGTGAATTCGCCTTTGAAGCCGAACCCCCGAGAGGAGCTACTGCCTAGATTCATCATATACTATGTTCTTGTTTTTGTCAATAGGCATAGGGCTTTAGCAAAAGAAGCAACACCGTGTTGTAATAAGCAACATGAAAGAAATCGTGCAAGACGGGGAGAAAATACTGCGAGAAATTGCTAAGCCGGTTTCGGAAAAGCTGTTTGGCTCGGCAGAATTATCGCAACTCATTCGTGACATGAGTGAGGCGCTTGATAGATACCCCGAGGGCGTCGCGCTCGCCGCGCCACAGGTGGGAGTTTCGTATCGATTGTTTATCGTACGGAAGGACCGTACATTGCCGCCGCCGCCAAATACTCAAGGTTCGACCTTAGCCCAAAATTCTCAAGGTCAAACCTTAAATGCGGCGGCGGAGGTGGAGGTGTATATAAATCCAGAAATAGTGAAAACTTCACGCAAGCGGGCAAAGGCCGACGAAGGGTGCCTCTCTGTGCATGGCGTTTATGGAACTACGAAGCGGCACGAGCGCGTCACGATTAAAGCGAGGGGTGTTGATGGTTTGCACATCCAGAGAGGCGCCGGCGGGCTAATGGCGCAGATATTTGAACACGAGATTGACCACTTAAATGGCATTTTATTTATTGACCACGCTGAACGACTGATTAATGTATCGCACCTCACGCATTCGTTCGCATACTTCGGCACTCCTAAAGTCGCGAGCGACACGCTTGCCATTCTCATAAAACACGGTTTCGTGCCATCTGTTGTTGTAACTTCTCCAGACGCGCCAAAGAGCCGCGGCCTCGTGCTCACTCAGTCAGAAACGAAAACTCTCGCTCTCGCGCATCATATCCCAGTCATAACTCCAGAGAAGCTTGACGCGGAGACAGTCGTCGCCATCGCCGCGCTTGGATGCGACTACGCAATAGTCGTCGCCTACGGCAAGATATTTCCGGAGGATCTAATCAATGCATTCCCGAGAGGAGTGCTAAATGTGCATTACTCGCTTCTGCCGAAATACCGCGGAGCGACGCCGCTTGAGACCGCGTTGCTCTCTGGAGAAAATGAAACAGGGGTCACAATTCAAAAAATGGTGAAAGAACTTGATGCGGGCGACATTCTCGCACAGAAATCAACACCCATCGGAAACGATGAAACGGCGCGAGAACTTCGTCCTTGCCTAATCAAGATGGGTGCGAATCTGCTCGCTGAAACGATTCCAGAATATCTATCAGGTAACATCACGCCTCTGCCACAAAACGCTTCATACGCATCGCGCGCGTATAAAATTAAAAAAGAAGACGGGCTTATCTCGCTTGGCGCTACGGCAAAAGAAAATTGGAACAAGTATCGCGCTTATGCTGACTCCATCGGCACTTACTTTTACGAAAACGGTAAGCGGATGAAAATCACGAAAGCATCCTTCAAAAACGAAAAGTTCATCATTGAGCGCGTCATTCCCGAAGGTAAACGCGAAACTAATTACCGAAGCGCAACATCTTCTTAATAGCCGCGCCGCCACGACGCATAAAAGTTTTTGCACGCCCGCGAGATTTGCGAATTTCTGATTCAAGCTCGCTGCGAACTCTATCTGCCGCGCTTTCTGGCGAAGGCTTCACCGCTTCAGCGTGAAAAACTTTGTCATTCACGATGAGCCGCGCGACGACGCGGCACGGCTCTGAGGAGCGCCCTTCTGGCGGAGCCTCTTCTACCTCTATCTCCAACAGTGCGCGGTCGCCCTCTTCACCGAGTAGCCGGATCGGAGCGGCTAATTTTTTCTCTATCAACGCTTCTGTCTCCGGCCGTAACTGATACTTTGTCGCCTTGATAGTGATATTCATGATGCAAAAGGTCAGTTGTTAATACTTATCATTTTAGCGCGCGAACGGTGTCCTGTCAGTATGCGCACTTTCCCCAATGGCTTTCCTACTCGCCTCGCAATAATCTCGCGCACGCGGTTATTCGCCTGATTCCCAGACGCAGGCTCTTTTACAGAAATCGCGAGTGTTTCGCCCTTTTCATCAACTTTTTCTCGCTTAGCACTTGGTGTAACAAATACTTTAATGTACATTAGTTTGTCGCGTAGTTTTTACGAAGATACGCATCAATATCCCCCGACTCGTACATTTCCCGCAACGGGACACTCGACGGAGTGCCAATATTTCCTGTATCAACAAGGTACGGCACCTGCCTCTTCCCTCCTCTTTTAATCAGTTCGCTCGCAACAGCATCGTCTGCGATATTCTTTTCTTCAAACGCTATTCCGAGCTCTTTCCCCGTATTCAGAACTTTCGCACAAAACGGACATCCAGTTTTTACATAGAGAGTTAACATCATTTTATAACCGCATTATTTTCTTGAATAACGGCCGATAAGTTCAACCTCTGCAAGTTTAACAGGTGCGAGAGCTTCAAGAACTTCGCTCTTTGTCGCGCCGCTCGCCAGAGCGAGTGGCGCGCCCAATGCATAAAGCTTGAAAATATAACGGTGCTCGCTCGGCTCATACTGCGGCGGTGGGCACGGGCCGGTATATGCGCTCACACCAGCCCCATTCGCTCCAGCAACGCCGGGAACAGGTCCTCCCTCCGGAACTCCCTTTGCGTCAGGCGAGATGTTGAACACGACCCAGTGGTCAAACACACCGTCAGGATGCAACTGTTTAGGCACATCCGGGTCACCCATGATTAGTACAAGCACTTTTGTCCCCTCTGGCACGCCAGAAAATTCAAGCGGCGGGTTTATTCTCCTGTCTCCGTCGCAAGTATATTTAGAAGGAATTCGTCCATCTGGTTCAAACGCAGAACTCGTGAGGGAAAAAGTTTCTTTCATAGGCGATGTCGTTGCGGTCATTGTAGCAGAGTCATCCTGCTGTGCTTCATCAGATCGTGGGACATACATAACGGCAATAATTACTACTGCGATAATAATGACTCCAAAAAGCGAGTATGTTATTTTCATGTTTCCATTTTACCATTGCGACATATTGTTTATCGGTTAGTATACGAGTACGCCCTTAAATGTGGGCTAATAAATTCCGGGATAGCTCAACGGTAGAGCAGCGCCCTGTTAAGGCGTTGGTTGCAAGTTCGAATCTTGCTCCCGGAGCAATTTAAGACTGTTTCGAACGAAGTTCTGAAAAGAAAATCCCTTGAGCAAGAGCTTTAAACATATGACTCACTTCGCGGGCCATATTCGTGGGCAAATCGTTTAAAGGAAACCAAGTGAGTTCATCGCATTTATTCGGTTCTAAATTCTTTATTTCACCGGTCCAGTGGAAAGTCTTGTAAAAGAAATCAATACGGTCACCCGTTTTATTCGTTGCTTCACGATAGATAACATGAACCAAGGTCAGGTCCTTGGGATTAACTGAGATACTCACTTCCTCTTTTGCCTCTCGAACCATCGTGTCCGTGGGTAACTCTCCAGCATCTACATGCCCCGCTGGAAGACTATAATCTCCATCTTGATACCCAGTGTTGTACCTTCGCGACAGTAATACTTTGCCCTCTTTCTCCAGAATGAGATAGGACGCTGGAACAGCTTTGTTTCTTTCCATCTTCATGCGCTGAATACTAACATGGTCCGTATCCATATCCCGTAACGGTTTTAACATCTTCCATCCAGCTTGCATTGGCTAGACATGCCATCTCTCGCATGGTACTCAATAAAAACTGTCCTAAAGGAAAAAGCGTTGAGATGGTCAATGCCGCGGACTTTCCTTCCTAGCCCGTTCGCGGTTCCAACCCGCGTCGGGCTTTCGTCTTTTTATTTAACCAAAACGGAGGTTATATAAATTCGCTTTACAATTCGCATAATGGCTGTATGCTAGAGTTATGGATACTCCAAACCGCCCAAGAGGTATAACAGCCGACCAGAGAAGTGAGAACATTTGTCGGGCTACTATATTTGCAGGACAAGAAAACATATACGGTCCAACCTATCGGGAACATTTTTTCCAGCAATACAAGCTATTCGTAGAGAGCGTTAACTACACCAGCGACCTGAAGCTTAAATTAAATACATTCTTTCTTACAGTAAATACCGCTCTTGTCACAGCCATCGGCCTCGGCTTTTCTGGGCAAAGGCCAATTGCTTCACCCGTATGGCATCTGCTCTTGCCATTTGCCGGTATACTCATCTCAATCATTTGGTGGGGCATCACCTATTCGTATAAACAACGAAATATCATCAAGCTCCACATCATCCATTGTCTGGAAGAACAACTCCCGCTGGCTCTCTATAAAACAGAGTGGCACCTGATGGAGGAAAATCATTCCTCTAATCTAAAAAAGTTTCTCTTCAGCATTGACCTCTTCATCCCGCTCGTATTCCTCTTCTGCTATCTCCTCTTCGCTCTCTTCGGTTAGCTATTGATTTTCCTATCGCAGCATGTTATCTTAATTGGCGGATTCAGAAGTACCTGCGGCCATGGTAAAAGGGCCTTTGACCGAAATGTCTTAAAAAGGAGACTGACATGAGACGCGTCATTGCTTTTTTAACCAATCTGTTTTTCAAGCCCGCCGCGGTGGTACCGGAGTCGATGTCCGATTACACTCCGATTGATCCGCTGCAACTCCCGAGTTTCCACGGCACTCCGGAGCCCGCAGAGGCTCCGCCGGTCAAGAAGGTGGACGAGGAACCGAAAAAGAATCCTACCAAACTTGCCACGGCGGGTCCCATGAAGCTGAAATCTGGCGAGTGCAAAAACTGGACCAACCGCGGATTCTACCGTGGCTATCACGGTCCCGTGGTCCGCGTCTAACATCCTGTCAACGGCCCGTGCTGAAAAGCGCGGGTTTTTTGTATTTATGTTGAACGATATGTGTAAATCATTCCTATGATTAGAACGAACACCGAGATGGTAAGCGCTCCCAGCTCAAAACCGCCAAGAAATGTGAATCCCTTGTCCTTAAACCAGCGCACATAGACTTCTAGACCGACTAACGCCAGCGTAATGATTAATCCAAGTACGGCGCTGGTGAGTGCGAGGCGAAAAATTATTGTCTGACGGCGCTCGTGTGTGGGAGTGTTCATGACATTAAGAATAACACGACATTCTCGCGATTGATTTAGTGAATAGTTCGTGGTATTATTGGCGACAATGAGAATGCCAGATTTAGACAAGGAGAGAAGCGAGAAATCGCTCTCTTTTGGAGACTTTATGAAGTCCTATAACGAGGACCTGCCGAGCCAATTCCCTCGAGCATCGCTCATACTCCTGAAAGAGTTTCGTAAGGCACACGCAACACTCTTTAAAGACAACAGCTCGTGGTCTCTCGACCAGCATCGTAAGAAGGTGATGGACTGGCTCACCTCGCGTTCGAGGGTCTCGTAGTTCGCTTGCGCTCTGTAAGATGCGGAGGCGAGGCCTCCGCAAGATTTCTAGAGCCCGAGGAGCGAACGGAATGCCGACCACACATTTGCCGTATACCGTTCAAACGGCGAAAGCGGAGAGAGCGTGCAGTACGCGCCGTTCCAATCGTGGCCGTCAGGACAGAAAAGATACGCTACCGGCTCTGATGTGGTGGTTGGCGGAGGCGCGCTTTCAGTTGTAGGCGGAGGAGTATAGCTTTCGGTAGTTGGTGGTGGAGCCGTGTATGTGCTGTCAGGCGGAGGCGTGTAGGTTCCAGTGGTTGTCTGCGTAGATGATACACACGCCGAGCCGTTCCAATACTGGTCCGACGGACACGAAGTTGACTGGGACGGCATCCTACAATAATTGGCAGAACTATCCCATGTTCCTCCCGCACTAGCGCATCCTTGCTGGGCGCTTGTACTGTCATATGAACTCGTCGTATCGGATGGGCTCGTCGTTTGGCACGCCGAGCCGTTCCAATATTGGCCGGATGGACATGAAGTTGTTGAGGAAGAATACGCGCAGGCGCCGTTTACATACTGTCCGGAAGGACAATCGGGCTGTGTTGTGGATGTAACGCAGGACGAGCCGTTCCAATACTGACCGGATGGACATGCTGTTTGCGTCTGGTTGTAATTTCCTCCGGAACAGCCGGAGACAGGCTCAGTCGTACAGCTTCGTACAGTTTGTGAGTTCGTGAGCACATATTTTGTCATCTCGCTGTTAAACCAGCCGCTACCCATAGAGTGGCATCCGCTACCCAAGAGCCCTATAAGCTCGCTGGAACAACTTCCAGTTGTCGTAATGTTTGTTTGCGTCGTAGATGTAACGCAGGTTGAACCGTTCCAATATTCGTTGTAGCCGCACGATTGCGGATACGCGGTTGATGTGCTTGAGGAACATGCAGTGCCATCAAAGTACTGCTCGGATGAGCAAGCCGCGGCTCTCGCGCATTTGCTTGAGTCTGGCATGCCGAAGTCAGGACTTGATTGTGTTCCCGCGGTTGGAAGCCATATATTTGCTCTTGAGGAAACATTTGCACACGCTTGTTTAAGCGATTCTATGCGCGCCTGATCTGCGTCCGTCCTAATCCATGACCGAAGTCCGGAACTGTTCCATATTTGTTCGCGCTGTTCCGAAGGAGGTTGGGTAATCGGCGAAGGCGGCACATCCGAAGAGCTACATCCATAAACCGGCGCAGTCGCGCACAAGTTCAGCGCGCCGCCCGCCGTACGATACTCCGTCATTGACGGACTGAAGCAGTTTCCACTTGAATCCATTGAATGCCATCCGCTTCCGTATCGTTCACAGCTTGATACTGTGCGATTCTGGTCGTCCGAAATCGGCGGCTTATAAACCGACCGGCAGCTATAATAGGTTCCGCATTCCGGCGAGCTGAATGATATTGTTTTCTCTTCTCCGACCGGACATGATTCAACTGTAGGCAGCGCTGGACAAATGTTCTCGTTGTCAGTTCGCGGCGGCTCGGTTTTCGTGTCAAAAGGAATGCATGAACCGAATACCGAGCAACCGAATTCATTTCTTGATTCTTGGCGATATTCTCCGGATTTGCACTGAGTTTGTACTACTGCAGGATATACGCAATTTCGCGGGTCGGCTTGGCGTGGATATTGTTGGTATTGAGGATATGGACCAAGGCTCGGTCCCGGAGGCATCGGCGGAGGACCCTGCGGATTATCAAGCCATTGTTTGAATTTTTGCAGGGCTTCTTCTTTGTTGAAAGAACTTGGAGCAAACGGCTCGCCCTGTCTTTGCATATTTTCCTGAGAAGTTATGTTGTATCTATTCTCTATCGTGCGTTCATATCTCTCGGCGGCAATATCCTTGGAAAAGATTCCTTCACGGGCGGTCTCATTAAGACATTGTTGAGAATTCGTGCGGCAGAACGCATCCAATTCGTTGAAGGACCCGAATCGGCTGTCTCCTATAGAGAAATCTCCTTGCGTTTTAAAGCGCTCTTCCACTCTTGAACGCGCCTCAAGACCTGCCTCGCCGAAACGAATTTTCTGCCGTATGTCGGATACGATCGCTTGGGCTTGAGGCGAATTCTCTGCTAGGCGTTCTATCTGCGGAAGAGCCGCGCGAGCGGCCTCAAGGCATGATTGCCCTGCCGACGGGTCGGATGAACATCGGGAAGGGTCTGCGACCCCCCTCTTTGATATTTCATTTCGCATTATCTTCTCTATTTCGCCCATAACGGTAAACTGTCCGCGCTGCTCTTCTGAAATGAGGTTCGCGCATTTGGACGGGTCGGCCCTGCATGCGCCGAAATCAACCGGGCCGCTCTCTTTGACCTTTTTAACCATAGACAGCGCGAAATCGCGGTCCTGCGCGGTAACGAATCCTTTCGCAATGAGGAAATCCATTCCCTTAGACACCGCTTCAACATCTCCGCGACTCCCGACCTCTTCCATATACCTGCCGATGGAGCCGGGGCCAGAGAGCGTCTTGCCATCTGCCGTTGTGAATACGATGTTTTGCGCGCGATCGGCGAATGTGTCAAAGGTCTTTTGGACAGTGGAATAAGCGTTTTCAAGCTCTTTTACGCCATCGTCGCCGAAGAATTTAGCAGCAATCTGTTTACAAACTTCAGGTATTGCCAATGAGCCCTTGGCTCTAGACTCGGCAGATGGCGCGAGACAAAAGTTTCCACATCCTTCAAGCGTGTTGTCTCCACACGAGAGCTGTCCGCTCGCAAGACTTTCTTTTAAAGCAATGGATGCGTCCGCTTCTTTGGAGCGGTCTTTTGTAGATTGTGGAATATATTTTTGAATATTTTCGTTTTTAGCTAGGCGGGCGCATCCGCGCAATAGTTCTATTGATGCCGTATCGGGGTCCATCGTTCTACAAGCTTCAATATCAACGCCAAGCAATTTCGCCGTATTTACGATTACTCTTTTTTCATTTACCTTTTGAGGCGTGAGCTCAACGGCTCTTGCAATCGATGGATTCCCCGAATTCAAACGGCTCGCTATGGAAGTCGCCACATCAACAAGACAGGCGGCGTTATCGCATTGCTTCATCTTTTCAAGGATTTCTCCCTTGAATTCCGTTAGAAGAGTGTCAACTTGTTTTTCCCTATTATCTGAGAAAAGGTCGTATTTCTTCCCTATTTCTGCGCAGTTGACGACATATTGTTCGTCGTTGCAGATTGCCTTCGCTTGGTCAATGCGCACGACTGGAGCGCCGTACACTGCGCTTAAATCCTTAAGCGCGGAATTCATCTGTTCGTTCGTAACCCCTTCCGGAAGGGCCGTCTGCGCAAAAGCGACTCCGGCGATTCCGAACGCCAAGATTGTCCCAGCGGTCGCAATTATCTTCCGCATACTAGTTTTCAAAAGGGTTTAATACCTTCTTCACTTTTTCAAACGGATTCGCTTCAACCCCTTCAAGAGGATTCACTGCTTGGAACGGATTGGCAGATTTTGCGGCCTCTTCAGTGGCTTTTTTTGCCGCCTCTTCTTGAAGCGCTACGGCATCGTTTTGAGCTTGAGTATATCCAGTTGAATATCCATTTGAACGACCGACCCAAAATGCAATGGCGATGAGAATGACAGCGAAAACAATGACTGTCGTCTTATTACTAAAAAATGCTACACGATTTATTGGCGGCATATGGATGCTTATTTATTATGAAGTAGTAATAACCGCATTTTCTCACATGTGTCTTGTGCGTGGGACACTTATGCACACCCCCTTGCGCTGTGAGACAATACATGCCATAATATTCTCGGCTGTGTTCATTATCACCCGGCCAAACTCCACCCACAATATCTTAAAAGGAGATTGAGATGCATTATCGTCAAAAAGCAGCGCGGAGAGCTACGGGCAGATTGTTCCTGCGACTCGGCAATAGAAGCAGAGACTACAATGACCTTTTGGGCGTTATCAAGGTAAACTACGCCGAGCGATTCCCACTAGGTGAATGTGTCATCTCCGTTGTGGTCCCAATAGGCCATAAAAACATCCAAAAAATCGTCGAGATTAGTAAAATGCATCAGAGATATCATTACCCGCCGGTTATTATCAACGGCAGGTATAGAAGATGCCTTCGGTTAATTTTTCGGTTCCGGAATATAGGACCAAACGAAGGGAAACGCCTCCTGAAGTACGCCAAGATGATTGCTGAATGGGCCGAAAAGCTTTTCGAGATGAGGGCCCTTATTTCTCCCGTCCCGGGCCTCGTCGGCTTGCTTTGGAGGTTGCGAGCGTTTTAGCTCAAGACGCGGTCCGTGTGGCCGCGTTTATTTTTTGTTACAATAAAGAGTAATGAGGAAGTTTTTTATAAAATTCGGTCCGGCGATACTGTTCGCTGTTGTTTTAATAGGTGTGGTTTTCTCATTCCCTACTCTGCTTGCAATTAATATTCAGCATGAGAAAGAGCGGGTGATTTCTGCAATGAATGAGCAGTTCCCAGTTACAGTTGACCCCAGGAATAAAAGCATCGTTGAAAATGCGCAAGTAAATGCATTTCTTGAGAGTGCCGATTCTCCACTTCAAGCGGCGGTCATAAGTGTGGGAAGTGTTTTCAAAGATGTGTTCGCGTGGGTTGCTACGGCTATCGCGAACGCCCCTTGGTATCAGAGTATTGCGGCAACTAACGCTCGCTTCGTTAATGTCACTCCGGGAATGCGAAAGGAGCAAGTGGCGAGCGCGTTCGCGAATACTCTCTCGTGGAACAATAAACAGAAAAAAGAATTTTTAACTGCTACCGCCTCTTCATCACTCCCTCTTCCAGAAGGCTCGTTCTTTCCTGGCGTCTATTTCGTCACGAAAGAAACAACGCCTTCTGCGGCGCAAGCTCTCGTGAACGAACGATTTTATGAAAACATTCTCTCCCGTTATGGAACAACGACTGCAGAGATAGTTCCGCTTAACCAGGCGCTCACCATCGCTTCATTAATTGAGCGCGAGGCGGGAGGTGCAGACGATATGCGTCTCATATCAGGAATCATCTGGAATAGACTTTTTATTAATATGAATCTCCAAATAGATGCAACACTCCAGTATGCAAAGGCGAACAGTGGCGCGGGAGTGGGCTGGTGGCCAGTGCCAGTGCCGGCAGACAGATTCCGCAAATCACCATATAATACATATCTCCATAGAGGATTGCCGCCTACGCCGATAGCGAATCCATCAGTTGCCTCTGTGCTCGCCGCCCTAAATCCGAAAAATACTTCGTGCCTCTTCTACTTCCACGATTCAGCCGGAGGATTCCACTGCTCCGACACATACACTGAACATGTCACCCTCTTAAAGAAATATTACGGCCGTGGCAAATAAAAAGTTTTAATCTTTAATAAGTTCGTAATCGCGTGGAAATAGTCGTTGCGAAATCTTAAATATGCAATAAGCCATGAAAGGCGCGGCAAATACATCAATGGAATAATGAATGTGGGCAAAAAGCACAGAAACACCAAAAATGAAGGACAGGGATAAGAGAATATAGCGTGTTAACGGTTTCTTCCAGAAAATGAGAGCGGCTAGGAATGGAAGGCCGGTATGTCCTGAAAAGAACATCCCCGTTTGGAAGTTGAAATACATATATATTGCATCAAAGAATCCGAGCTCCGGCGCTATGTGGCCGGGATAGATACCAACATGCGTAAGTGAAATAAATATCGCGCGAGTAATAATAAAGAGGGCTAGAGCTTTGAGCGTAAAGAGAATATATCGCGGCCTTGAGAGAACAAACAGCGTTCCCACGACGATGCTAATTAACGCCGCCTCTATAATAATGAAATTTAAATCAACGATTGGAAGATTGTCAAGCAGAAGGTCCCCGACATGATTAGAAGTCGGGCGAGTTAAATAGGCAAAAGCGTAGACATTGGCAAAATGCTCAAACACATACGCGACTCCGAGTAGAGTAGCTGCCATGAGAAGCGACGATAATTGCTCGCGTTTAAATAAATCTCTTAAAGAAAATGGGGCCTGTTGCTCTTGCATTTATTTAAAGTATATGCTACCATACGAAAATCAACCAGCGCTGGATCCAGAGAAGTGGGATCGAGCTTCTAACTTCGGCTACTGATTTGATACATTAGGCACACAAAAATATCTATCTCTAGCTATGCAAAACGGCACAGTAATCAAGAAGAACGAGAAAGGCTTCGGCTTCATCAAGGTCGACGGCGCGCCTGAAGGCGCAAAGGACCTTTTCTTCCATTCCAACGAGCTCCAGAACATTTCGTTTGAAGAGCTCCAGGAGGGAGACAAAGTCTCTTTCACCATCGGTGACAGTCCGAAGGGCCCGAACGCCCTCGGCGTCAGCAAGGTTTAAACAATCTAGCAAAAGAAAACGCCGCGCTCTAAGCGCGGCGTTTTCTTTTGTTATACTCCGAACATCATGCTCGTTCCTAACAAAGGCAAAAATCTTGAGATAAGTATTGACGGCGTTTCGTATCTGCGACTCCCAATCAAGACACGGCTCATAAATCCTAGCGACGACTTGATGAAACTTCTTGAAGAATATGTTAGGCCACACATTCAAACCGATGACTTGCTCTTTGTTAGTGAAAAAGTAGTCTGCATTTGCCAGAGTCGCGTTCTGCCGATTAAAGATATCAGGGTCTCTCATCTCGCGCGATTCCTTGCAAAACAAATAAACAACAAACGAGGTACACCAGAGTTTAGAGGATTCGGCCACAGCACAGCATTCGCGATGCAGTTATTTCTTGAAGAGGCCGGATATTTACGCATTTTATTTGCCGCATTTGTTTCTGCTATCACTCGCCCTTTTGGTATTAAGGGCGCGTTCTATTTCATCAGCGGTAAAATGGCGAAGTCTGTTGACTGTCCTATGTCGTTCTCATTTATGCCATACCTGCTCTATGCGAAACGCGCGCCGTTAAATCCTAATAAAGTGGCTCGCGAGATACACGATAAGTTCGGTATTGAAACGGTCATTGTTGACGCCAATTATCGCGGAGCGTTCTCACTCGGGAAGTCTACTTCGGCCATTTCTGAAAAGTTTATCCAAGCACTCGTACGCGACAACCCCGCTGGACAGGACAACGAGATGACTCCTTTCTTTCTAGTCCGCAAAACCTAGTATATCTATACAAATGTGATAATATTCTTTGTAGGTACAGCCCTGGACAGGAGAAGGACCGGGCAGAGATGTCCGCTTCGGAGAGTAATTTCCGAGGTTAGGGTTTCCCGGGGTCCTGTCCAGTTCCTCCTTTCCCTGGGGACCCAATCGCACAGCCGACTTTAAGTCGGCATTTTTTATTAGGTTCGCAAATTGGATTTGGGCCATTCAATCAGCTTGCCGGCTTTGAGTTCCATAGCGTCGGCCTTACGGACGAAGCGCCAACTCCCTTTCGGCACGAGGTTGTAGTGTTGTAGTGAGCTTAATGCATCAGCGATATTCCATAAATCTTTTTCAGATGTTATCCAATCCGTGCCAAATTTCCGCATATCGAGCGATTTGCTGTAACATTCAAGAACCTTCTCTCCAGTTTTATTTAGAAACCATTCGTGGAAATATGAGAGGGCGAGCTCGCGCGGAGTGCGATATATAGGGTCGCGAAAGCGGATAGTCGCATGATTCGTTTTACTGATGGAACCCAAAAAGCCATTTCGCTTATAAAGCGCTACGATATGGTCGTCATCTCCCCTGCCAAGCCGTGACGAGAGATTCATGATAAGCGGTGGCTCGCCTGCGAGCCAGAGCGCAGCGGCAGCGAGTAACGCGCCTTCAATGCAGTGCGCCCTTTTCTCTTGTAAAACGCGTCGCGGAGACATGTGCGTATCGCCCTTTTTCTCCCAATTCATCGGGAGACTGTCCAAGAAATTTTGAATCTTAATCGGTGTAGAAAGCCGACGCAGTGTGCGCTCTTCTTCCTTCGTCAAACCAAATTTCATTAGCTATAGTGTAGCAACAATAGTGGCGAGTTCTCTTTGCGTCTTCGGGATATGCTTTATATCAACGCGCCCGACAACACGAATGTTTGAATTATTACAAATGCCGAGTACGGCGCCGGCATTTTTTATTTTTCCGTCAGACATTTTATAGTTAGATTCTGTATGAAAGAGAATATCTATGCGACTTGTGTAGCGCGCATTCATGGTGTCCGCGATAACGCGATAACCGATTATCGGCGCGACAATCTTATAGCCACAATTGTCACTTAAAATGGTGGGGCCAGAAATTTCAATGATAGTACCGAACGGTAGTTCATCAGCGAGGTCATTCGAACGCGCCGCGACAATCTCCGGATTAGAGTACGCGCCCGAGGCAGTCATAAGCGGGTCGTTGTCGGTTTGCTCTGATACGGCGTTATAGGCAGTAAGCGTCACCGAGTAACTCGGCAACGCGAGCGCCTTGGGCGCCATAGCGTGCGCCGGCACCGCCATAGTGGCACCAGAAAAAAGCAAAACCCCCATAAGGGCTGTAAGGGATAACATGGATTGATTACCGAAATAGCCAATAGCTACCTCGTTATTTGCTATATTAGCACATCGACAATGCACCGTCAATAGGTCGGAACTGCAGTTTCTTTGTCCGGTGTTGGCACGATTTTGTGGACGAGATAAAAAACTCCGTATGCAACAGCGACGCCGATGAGCGCTCCGCCCACAATGTCTGACGGATAGTGAATTCCTGCAATCACGCGGCTCACTGTCATAAGTATGGTCGCTATGAAAAAAATAATGCCCAATTTTTTATGATAGAGATAAACGGCTGTAGCGAGCGCGAAAAAGAATGTCGCGTGCCCCGAGGGGAATGACCACGAATTCTCAGTAAGCAACTGATAGACTGGAAGGTCCAGAAAAGGTCGCGGACGGTGATAAAAAAAACGAATGATTTCAGTGATGCCAAAACGCGCAACAAAGGCGGAAACGGCAGTTATTAAAAATATCTGGAGTTTCTCCCGTTTTGGATATTGAGAAATGAGTAGAAGAACGAGAAAGAGAGCTATCAGAATGTACGCCAAATAAGAGGCAAGAAACACGACTACAGCATCAAAAAAAGGAGACTGCCCCGCCAGATTATTAAGAAGAAAAAAAAGTTGTGTATCTAACATAATGATTTATGGACGCCAGCCTTTTTTCACTTTTGTAATTTTATTCTTGTCGTCTAGGAATACGACTGTCGGACTCATCTTCACGGCATCTTTAGAGTCAACCCACGCCTCGCCGAGAATGATAACTTTGTCGCCCTTCTGGAAGAGTCGTGCCGGCGGGCCGTTAAGGATTATTTCGCCTTTCCCCTTCTTCCCTTTCACGATATATGTGCGCCACGAAACTGCATTTGAGACATTGTTAATAGTCACCATTTGCCCTGGCAAGAAGCCTGCAGCGATGAGAAGAGCCTCGTCTATCGTGATAGAGCCGACATAATTGAGGTCGGCATCAGTAACAGTCGCTCTGTGCAGTTTCGCAATGCAAACATTTAATAACATATAAAAAAAGAATACCACGAGCGTGGTATTATAAAAAGATTCCATGGATCTTTCTTTTTCAGTAAACATTATCGCGCTTCTCTTTTCCTTCTTCGTTGTCGGAGTGTTATTGGGAATTCTTTTTTATACACTTCGCAAGTGAAAGCTTTAGGTCCTCACTGTTTAAAAAATAGTCAGTGAAGTTTGGCTTCTGTGTTAAAAAATCCCTATTTTAAGCCATTTTTCACGATATCCACCTCCACATTTGCAAAAAGTGCTTGACAAAATAGATGCTGTCTGCTATCATAAAAAGTAGAAGTAAGGGTAGCGAGACCCGATTTGTTGGTCTCTATTTGAGGATAATCTCGCTATTCCAGATGGCCCTTGGTAACGCTTGGGCATGTGAAGAGACTCCCAGTTGACGGACGACAACTGTGGCGCAGTATCGCAAGAATCGTCCCGCGCGATGGCGCGAACACGGCGGGTTACCGGACGGTGACCCCAAGGCCTCAGCACTAACATGCTGAGGCCTACTTATTTATTATGCTCATTCTTTCATCAGGCGAACGAGGCGGATGGTTTCAAAAGAGTGGCGGCCGCCGAGCGCGTGGAAGGCGGGCGAGAGGCGCTCGCTTCCGACGGTTGCGAGCGCCTCGTGTACCTCATCTACGATATTGATTGGTACGAGGTGCGCGAAGTCGGCGCGCACTAACTTTCCTATTTCAGCCAACTCCTCAAGATGATGCACGATAGTGCTCGCAGTAAGTCCGCGAAGAACCACTGCATTCCTCAAGCTCTTTGCATCTCGCACTGTCTGGAGTGTTTCTGCAAGCCGACTCGGAAGTCCAGCGGAGCTGGGCTTCCGAGTCGTCCCGAGCAATTGCGAGGGGCCACTTGTCTTTTCCATCCATGCGCCTCCCATCGCTTTAACAAATTTTTTCTGCATTGAGATAATTTCGTCTTTAGACATAACTTCAAACGCGTCACGCGCCGCCTCGGAGGCGGCGCGAAAATCCCTGTCCTTCTCCAAAATCTGCGGATGCACTTCAAGCGCGCGCTTATTCAAACCAGTGAGATACACTCCGCTTAACCGTCGTACGCGCGAGAGCGCGACATACCCCTGTCCGTATTCAAATGCTTTTGATAAGTCCATAATCGCAGCATCCATGCTCATCCCCTGGCTCTTATGCACTGTCATCGCGTACGCGAGCCGCAGCGGTATCTGGGAAATGCTCGCGCGCACCTTCCCCTGCTCTTCTAACTGCCACTCCATTGGTTCTGTATTTATTCTTCCGCCATTTTTCACTTTAACAATCGGCAAACCGTCTGCCCCCCATCCACTCACGGTACCGAGCGTGCCATTGACGAATCTCCCCTGCGGTGAAGAATTCTTTGTGAACATCACCGCGGCTCCCTCTTTCAATTCCAAAACTTCTGGCGAGAGACACCCACGCATGAGTCCCTCTACAAACGAGTCCTTACCTTTTGATGTCATGTAAAATTTCATCACGGTGCCTTTAAGCTTCGCGAGCTCTCCGGCATTAATTCTGTCTACATCGGCATTATGTGAGAACAATTTCGGCGCTCCCTGCGGGAGCGCCGCTTCTTCAATATGACGCGTCATCAGTCTTTCGTGATGCATCTCTTCAACTTCGCCCGAACGAATCGCCGACAGCACGCCCAAAAAATCCTTGTCGTCCTGTCTGTACTGCTCAGTGAGATAACAGGTGATTAAATTTAGGTCGCGCCAAACATGAGATGTATAAGCAAATGCTACCTCGCGTCCTCGCGAGACAGGAGGCAACTGGAAGAAGTCGCCAACGAGAATAACTGTGAGCCCGCCGAACGGTTTATTCTCGCGTCGTACCTCACGGCAAATCTTGTCCGCCATTTCAAATGTTGTCGCTGACAACATTGAAATTTCTTCTATAATGAGCACCTTCGCCTTCGCGATGCGCTTCGCGACATGTTCCTTACTCGCGATGCGATCTACATCTGCGCGCGAGAGATGCTCCGCGACACCGATACCGCTCCAAGAGTGGAGAGTCATGCCGGCGACATGCGTCGCGGCGATGCCGGTGGCCGCCGTCACAGACGGCTCTATGCCCGAGCTCCGCATCCACTGTACGAACTCGTTTATTGTGTGCGTCTTCCCACTCCCCGGCTCGCCGGTGAGATACACATTCGCACCAGTCTTCAAAACCGCGAGCGCTTCACCTTGTGTCATTCAGCGATGATACCAGACATCGCTACTATTTCGCGACTCTTCACTAGCCCTTATGCGCGTGATTCCAGATGCGTGCGAAAATACTACCGATGACATATCCGACAATCGCCGCGACTACGATGACCGTAACGGCAGCGGAAAGATTAAACGGCTGTATGACGACCGGAATGCTGACCATATGCGCCCATTGGCTGAAATTGACGAGCGCCTGCGCCCATCCAAGCGCGACGAGGACAGACCACACCAGATGTAGACCGCCCACGAGCGCGCCAAGCGCAATCCCAGTCTTATTAGGATTAAGGTGTTGATTCATGACGATATTGTTATTCGGTTAATGCCCCAATAATACTCCCTCCGGTTCGGACCGGTGTGCGATACTGTGGACATGTTTGGACTATTGCTCGTCGCCGGTTCAACCGTCGCTGAAGAGGTTGGCATCTCGGTTGGTAAATGGGAGACTGCGCACGGAAAAGAAAAAGTGTTGTCGATGGGCTTTCTTAATTCATTCTGGACGACGATATTTTTACTTGCGATTGTGTTTATCATTCCGAAAGATTTTTTCGCACCGGGGTTCCCTAGCGGGTTCGTATTCAACATGGCTTCCCTGCCGACATTTCTTCCTCGCGTCGCTCTTGAGATACTCCAGGCGTACGCAACCGTTTATGCCATCATGCGCGCCGATAGGAGCACCTTCGGTTTTCTCCATACCATCACCATCCCGCTCCTACTTGTTGCGGATATTCTGCTCGCCTACTCGGTGAGCCTGCCCCAAATAGTCGGAATGTCGCTCATCATCACCAGCTTGATTCTACTATTCATCAATCATGGTATCCGTCGCGCTGGCGCGTGGCTCGTAGTCTTTACCGCGATAAACGCCGTCGCGACGATTTCTCTTTTTAAATACGACATCACTCATTTTAATTCTGTTGAGGCCGAACAAGCGATTGTTTGTCTCGTGCTTGTCATCTTTTTCTTCTTTATGGCTCTCGCCAAAGAAAAGAAGAACCCGCTACGGTTCCTCGCGCACCCTGTGTTCTTCACTCAATCATTTCTTATTGGCGTTGGCGGTGTCGCTGGGAGCTTCGCTTATCTCTTCAGCACCGCATCAGTCATCACCGCGGCGAAACGCGCGTTTACCATCCTCTTCGCGATGTTTTCGGACCGCATCTACTTCCACGAGAAGAAGCCATGGGTCAAAACTATGTCCTTCATTCTAATTGCGCTCGGCCTCGTTCTCCTCGCGTCGTCAACAAACTAATTAAAGCTAGAAAGCGATTTGCCGACGCAACTTTTTCTGGCCCGTAATACATAAACGACGCAATAAGAGTGATATACGCCGTCGCTGATAATGCGTTTATAAGCGGGTTCTTGCTCATACCAATTTTAACTCGGCCACTTAAATATCTGCGACTACATAGGGCAGCCCTATGTATAAATATCAAACCAGGTAGGCGTCCTGGCCGTAGCCGGCGATGCCGATATATTCCGCTTCGCCGCGCAGTATCGCTTCGTATGGCTGACAGGCGAAACAGCCTGCGGAGCCGCGCGGACACTCATACGCGCGATTCTCGCGAGCATCTTTCACCCGTCGTGCGAGCGCGAGTACTCTCTCCCTCGCTAATCCTTCGTCCGGTAACGCAACCTCGGTCGGAACATCGTCTCTTTCAAGGTACCAATATGCCGCGCCGCTCACGCGGCGCTTCTGGAGCGCACCGAGCAGAAGCAGATAAATAGGCAACTGGAGCGAGTCGTCGTCTTCTGTATTCTTACCCGTTTTGAAGTCAATAATCCTGACGCTGTCATCTTCTTCAACATACTCCAGCCAATCAATGAGTCCACATAGGATAATGTTTTCTCCCTCACTCAAATAAAAATTCGGCGGCATATTGTTCTCTGGTTCTTTCAGTTTTACAGTCTTCTTTTCTAATGGCCCCGGATTTTTTATTACTCGTTCAATCATCAAGCGTCCGCGCACCTTCGCCGCTGACTCTTCAATGTCGCTCGTGAAGCCACCTTTTTTACCAGACGCGCTCGCCTCCCACTCTTTTTCAAAATCGGCGAGTAAGTCGCGCTGTAATCGTTCTTCAGTCGGCAGTGTCTTCAGCGCCTCTAAGGTCGCGTGTACCGCCGAGCCGAGCGAGAGCGCTGGATTTATAATTGTTATCTTCCGTCCGGTATCCGGGTTTTTATAAACATTGTGCAGGTAATACGCTCGCGGACACTTCAAGAAGTCTCCCATTGAAGAATGCGATACCCACACCGCGCCATATTTAACTTTTTTCTTTTCAGTATCTTTATCTTTCATAATCTTTCGTCCATATTTATACTAGTCTTTTGCAAAACACTAGAACAGATTCGGCATGCGGAGTGAGTTTATGGCGAACGCTGGTACCATCAGAGCGCTTCATCACCAATCCGGCGATGGCCAATTTGCGAATATGGTCCGATGCGTTCTCGTATCCTAGGTTGAGCTCCTCTGCTATGTCATCAACAGACAACTCGGGCTCTTTACTCAACAGATTAAGAATCTGGATCCGTCTATGGTTGGCGAACCCTTTCACAACCCTCTCAATATTCCTGTAGTTCGTAGTCGTAGTCATTATTATTTAGTATACAACACTACATTCAAGTCTTTTGCAAAACACTAGAACAGACAGATTTGCCCGTCATTCGGTCGTGGCGCCGTCGAAATGTTCACCCTCGTCGGCCTCGGCATCTGCTTTGGTCTTATGAATAGTTCCGTCTTTATGGTTGGGCGGAGCATAAACCGTGTAGAGCTTCATCGGTTTTTCGCTAGAGGTGTTGACGATGTTATGCAAAGTACCCTTCGGAACGACGATCGCGTAGCCGTCCTTAATCTCGTGTGCGACGCCGTCAAGAATCGCGCTCCCAGTGCCAGACTCCACGCGGATGAATTGGTCCAGCTGATGCACCTCGGCTCCTATCTCTTCGCATGGTAGCAAGCTCATCACCACCAACTGCACCCGCTCGTCGGTATAGAGCACCTTCCTGAAGTATTCATTCTCCTCCGCCGCCTGCTCTATGTTGGTTACAAAACCTTTCATATGTTTTTAGTATACACCCCCCACTCCTCTCTTATTACCAATCAAGTTGTGAAAAATAATGAAAACTCCCTGTTCAAAAATGTTATCTGGAGCTAGGGAAGCACAGAGCTGAGAAGGAGCCAAGCGAGAATCATCGTCCCGATGATACCGGCGAAGGAGAATACGATAGTGAGGAATAGTTTCGTCGCCTCGGCATGCTTACCCTCTATTAGGAGGCGGGCGGGCGGATAGACGAAGAGGTGGCCCATAATGGCGGCCGAGATAACGAAGAGGGATAGGAACAGTATAGGCGCCATCATCCCGAGCTCATTGTCGGTAATGTACTTAGGCATGGTGAAAACGGCCGACGCGAGGATGCTGATATACCCCGCCGCGACGAGCGCATTTATAAATGGGTTTTTACTCATACTGGATTTAACTTACATCCCCGTCCGCAAGTTTCTTCTTGTATTGACAAAGATGAAGCGGGGACTAGAGTGATGGAGGAGTACATTCGCTCTGGTGAGTTCAGTATCTCCTCACCATTGCTCGTCGAAAAACTACTTAAGGAGATGTCAGATGTCGAACAAGATTTGGTATGTGGAGGCTTCGGGGCACACCAACGAAGTTGTTGCAAACGAGCTGTCGACAGAGAACGCCAATAAGGATGTGCTCTGTATCGACGGCAAGAAGCGCGATCTCTGGCAGTGCGACTACGCCCTCATTACTAAACTGGCCAAGAATCAGTCGTCGGGCCAGCTGGTCTTTACTGTGTATTATCGCGTTGGTCGGCACGGCCCGGTGCGGAGATGGCCATTCCTGAATAAGCAGAAGCTGACACTCGCGAGCGCGTTGAAGAAAGGGGTGGTGACGAAAATCTCTGCCCTGGCTTAACGAGGCAGTATCAAATGGGCCGCGATTCGCTACGCGAATCGCGGCTGCTCCTTTGTAAAAGCCAGTGAGAGCCTAAAGCTCTCACTGGCTGGCTATGAGGCGGGCGATGAACTACTTTCCCTTCTTCGTCATTGAACTATGCAGGGCGCGGCAGATGATGAGAATTAAACTAACGGCAGAGAACACCTCACCCGCAAGGTGCCGTCTTGCGGGTTTAAATTATTTCTCCCAGACAATATGTCCGTTTATATCGTGCTTTTCGTAAGTTTCCAAAACATCGGCACAAAATTTCATCAACTTTTTATTTTTCTCACTTTTAGCTAATTCGTAAAGACGGATAAACATTTTCTTGCCTGTTTCGGTTTGCTTCAAATTCTTTTTGATGAAGTTATGCTGTGCGCATAATGTCTGGCCGTTCTCAATTGTCGCTTCGCCGCCAAAATCTTTGGGCTTTATGTGGTCAATATGCAACTCAACGCCATCTTTTTTGCCTTTACCGCAGATAACACACTTGTAGCCGTCTCTTTCGAGAATTGCTTCTTTTTGTGTAACGGTAAAATCCTCCAGCTCCCTTTTATATGCTTTAGCCGGGTCATATTTATAAACTCCTTTAGAAATTTTTATCAAAAAGCCACTTTGAGCTAAATGACGAATAGCCCTGTCAGGATCACGAAAAACATTTCCGGTCCTTTTCGTGTAAGTTGAGACTACCCAATCAACAACTTCGGGATGTTTTATATCTCGGTTTGGATTTTTCTTAAAGAACTCAACGATTAAGTCTTTTTGAACGTGATTATTTTTTCCATTCTATGTGTCCATTCACATCATATCTTTCAAACACTTCTAGGATTTCTGTAAAAAACTTTTGTAATTCTTTATGGCTTTTACTATCGCCCTTCTTTGCTAACGCATAAAGTCGTATATACATTTTTTTGGCAGTTTCCGTTTGGCCAAGATTTTTCTTCAAATTATTATGTCTTGCACAAAGTGTTTGACCGTTCTCAATCGTAGCTTCACCGCCCAAATGCTTCGGCTTTATATGGTCTACATGTAATTCAACACCATCTTTTTTGCCCTTACCACACATCACACATCTGTAGCCATCTCTTTCAAAAATTATCTTTTTCTGTTCAGGGGTAAAATATTCAAAATCTTTGTTCTTAAAAAGATTTGGGTCGTAACGATATATACCCTTGCTTATTTTAATTAGAAATTGTAAAGCTCCCAGATCTCTGACCTGTTTGTCTGGATGTCTTGCGTAACTACCATTTATTTTTTGATACCTAGGGCGCACCCAATCAACAACTTCCGAAACATGAATGTCCCGATTTGGGTTAGCCAAGAAAAACTCCTTAACGAGATCCATTTGCGACACAGATTTTTTACTTTTCTTATTTTTAGCCATATATGTTAAGCAAAAAGCGTCCCTCATTTTTTGATAAGTCAAAACACTTTTTAATCCATTTTTGGGTAAATTCCAAATAATCCTCGTATGTTAAATCGTCAGCATGAGAATTATAATGAATATC
>C687J35174_10002398_pt1 | contig 26484 bp, 35 predicted proteins | sample RifCSPhighO2_01_FD_35174 | JGI IMG/M metagenome (IMG submission 35174) | reverse complement strand
TAAATTCTTATAAATCTCTTATTCAGCTTAAATTAATGAGGGAAAGGACATTTAGAAGACCTTCTGTAAGAGAAGTCTTGGAAATGAATAAAGTGAAACTGCCAAAGAGACTTAGCTTGAGTTATATTTTTGGTTTATTAGAAGAAGGAGTTTTTGATTTCGCAGGGCACACATATCAGGAAGCTGTTAAAAAAACTGAAGATTTAAGAGGAAACTCGAAATTGCTTTTATTTCCCAATTCTTTTAGAATAAATATTGCAGATTCTAATCTAAGAATAAAATCACTGGAAGATTTGGTGAAAATAGATAGCCAGAGAGTTTTGAGAAGAATGACAGGAATTAGAAGAAATAGGTTTATACCTGCAAGCTTAACAAAGGAATTTGCAGAAACCTATTGTGTGGATCCAAGCCGTCTTTTGGATAAGGCATCAGAATATATTCGGGTAGAGAAACCCCCTATTGGATTTTATTGGGTGGGAGGAGATTCTAGAATAAGGGCTGTGACTTGGCTTAGAGCTATTGCTGGTGCTGAAATGAAAGTTATGAGCAGAGAAGGAGATTTCCATGGAGAAGTTGCTGACACAAAACCTTATGGAAATAATTTAAGAGTAAGAGTTAATTCTAGAACAGAACAGGGAAAGACTTACGAGTTCTCCTTGTTTAGGCTGCCAATGCACGATCCTTTAGACAGAAGACAATTCTCAAGCTGGATAAATATTTCACATAATTCTTCTGATCCAGATACTAGTTATAGGGGCGGAGAGCATAATAGAAGGACACATCCTGTTGTTCTTTGGTCTTCAACTGCAATTTTCGCTTTTTATGAAGCAATGAGCTTTGTATCAGATCATCCAGAGTGGAATCAATTTAGGGTAAATCCTTTTCCGATTCCAAAAAATGAAGAAGCAATTGATTTCATTGATAATCTTAGGTTAAGATCCCTTATTATAGAACATAGAGAAGATGGAACTTATAATTTAGAAACATTAAACAAGACAGAAATTGAAAAAGTTATTGGAGCAAGAACTGGTTTAAGAGGCTATAATTCCTGCTGGAGACATTTTGGGAAAAATACTGGTTATTTGTACAGGCCAGTTATTAGTTAGTTTTTTATGTGCATTCTTTTTTCTCTTAGATCAAGCATAAGACTCTTACCACTTACAAATAAGTACCATAATTTATATAGATGCTTTAATTAATTACTATATGGGTCAAAGAGTGAGCATTTCCTCCACTCAATTAAATGAGTTATATACTAAACAAAAACTTAATACTTACCAAATTGCAAAAAAATTAAAATGTTGTCAGGCAACCATTTGGAAAAGATTAATTGAATTTAATATTAAAAGAAGAACTCCATATGAGCTTAATTCTAATGTGCCCTCAAAAAAACAGCTTATAGATTATTATACAAATAAAAAATTATCTACGTGGAAAATAGAAAAGAAATATGGGTTTAGTAGGGGCACAGTTTATAGAAAATTAAAAGAATATGGCATCATAACAAGAGATTTGGCAACCGCTAATATAATTAATCCAAGAAAAGATTTCTCAGGGAAATTAATCGAAAAAGCATATATCATTGGCTTTAGGTTGGGAGATCTGGGGGTGAGAAAAATATACCCAAATAGTAAAACGATTACTGTTGCAAGTGGGAGTACCATAAAAGAACAAATAGATTTGATAGATAGTTTGTTTAAGGATTACGGAAAAGTTAGGATTAAAACTGCAAAAAACAGTAAAATAAATATATGGGTTGCTCTTAATGAATCTTTTGATTTTTTATTAAGTAAGGAAATTCCTGTCTGGGTTGAAAGAGATAAAAAATTATTCCTCTCTTTTCTTGCAGGTTTTACGGATGCGGAAGGGAATATAGGCATTTATAATAAACAAGCAGTTTTCCAGATGGGGAATTATAACAAAAAAATTCTGTTATTTATTAATAAAAATTTAAATAATTTAGGGATTATTTGTAGGGGGCCATATGAGTCTTATACAAAGAAATATGTTCATAAAGAAGGATATCCTTATAACCAAAATTACTTTCAAATAAGGGTTAGCAGAAAAGATTCTTTATTGAAGCTATTTAAACTAATTCGGATCTATCTCAAACATAAGAATAAAATAAAAGATTTAAATAAAGCCGTTGGGAATATTAAATGGAGGAATCTAAAATATGGAAAGTAAAAAATTTTATGTTACAACTCCAATATATTATACAAACGCTTCTCCCCATTTGGGCGGGGCATATACAACAATAGCTGCGGATATTTTGGCAAGATGGAATAGACTTTTAGGAAAAGAGGTTTTCTTTTTGACTGGAACAGATGAACATGGACAAAAAATTCAGGAAACTGCAGAAAAAGCAGAAAAAACTCCTAAGGAGTTCGTAGATGGAATAGCAAAAGAATTCAAAGAAGCTTTTAAGTTGCTTAATGTTTCAAATGATAATTTTATTAGAACTACTGATCCATATCATGAAAAAGAAGTTAAACAAATTCTCCAAGAATTGTATGATAAAAAATATATTTACAAGGGGTTTTATGAAGCGTATTATTGTATCGGTTGTGAACAATATAAAACAGAATCGGACTTAGTCGATGGAAAATGTCCTCTTCATAATAGGGAACCTGAATTAAGAAAAGAAGAAGCCTACTTATTCAAACTTTCGAAATTTCAAGATAAATTGCTTAATTTGATTAAAAAAGGAGAATTAAACATCCAACCAAAAGAAAGGAGAAAAGAGATAATAGATTTTATAGAAGGAGGATTAAAAGACATCTCAGTATCAAGGCTAAAAGAAAAAGTTTATTGGGGTATTGAACTGCCTTTTGATAAAAAACATACTTGCTTTGTTTGGGTAGACGCTTTCTGGAACTATGTTTCTGGGTTGAAAACACCTTCAAATAAAAAAAAGTTTTGGCCTTCTGATGTTCAATTGATGGCAAAAGATATTATAAGAGTTCATGCAACAATTTGGCCAGCAATACTCTTGGCCTTGGATTATAAACTTCCAAAAACAATGTTTGTGCACGGTTATTTTACTATTAATGGCAAAAAAATGTCTAAGTCCTTAGGGAACGTAATTGATCCCATTTATTTAGTAAAAAAGTATGGTGCAGATAGTGTTAGATATTACTTAATGCGAAATATCGTTTTTGGGAATGATGGAGACGTATCTGAATCATCATTAATTGAAAGACACAACAACGAGCTTGCAAATAAACTTGGAAATTTAGTTTCACGTGTTACAACACTTGCTGAAAAGTATGGAATTGAAAAAACAGAAAACAAGCTGCTAAAAAAACTTAAACGTAAAGAAATAGAAAAGCACATCGAGAATTACGAATTAGATAAAGCCCTTAATGAGATATTTGCTTTTATTGATGTCTGCAACGAATATGCTCAAAACAAAAAACCTTGGGAGACTAAAGATAAAAAAATACTTTACGAGCTTATCGATAGCATAAAGGCAATTGCGATTCTTCTTTGGCCCTTTATTCCTGAAACGAGCGAGGAAATCGCAAAGAACATTGGTTTTGAAATAAAACTTGATGATGTTGAAAAACCTCTTGCAGTTAAGAAAATTACTAAAAGCGAGATTTTATTTAGAAAAGTATAAATAGCTTAACTCTTTCTGTGTTATATGGGTAGTGTTTATGCTGCTAATAGACGTTTTGAAATGTCTTTAGGTATAACTCCTGATCGACAAATAAGAGCGGATCGATGTGGATCTTTAGAAGACCTATCTGAAGCTAGACGTCTCTATTATGTTGCTCCACCAATAGAAGATTTTGAGGTGTTTAGATATTCTATTCCACTTAAGCCAGAAAAATAATTAAGATACAATCTTTTTAAAGAATAAAGAATGATAATTATCTAACTCACTTTAGTTCCGACTTCTATGTCGTTGCTTGGTTCGAGAAGCACAAATTTATTGCTTTCTTTTGATCCTGCTGCCATAATCATTCCTTGGCTTTCAATTCCCTTTAATAATCTCGGTTCTAAATTAACAAGGAAAACACTCTTTTTTCCTTGGATATCTTCCCCAGAAACATATTCTTTTATTCCTGCACATATTGTTCTCAATCCAAGCTCTTTTCCAAGATCAACTGAAAGCTTGTAAAGCTTATCTGCATTTGGAATATCTTCAACTTGCAAAATTTTCCCTATTCTTAAATCAAGTTTTTGCCAATCTGAGAATTTTATTGTTTCTGTCATTTGACACTCCTGTGGCGAATGAATGAAAATCTTTGATTTGCTTTCATTTTTTTTGTATTGATGTTAATGTTTAAAGTATGTTAACGAACTTATTGAAAATTTTTTACAGGAGCTAAAGCTGTAATAAGTAAAATGAAGAGAAGGAACACAATTGAAATCACAGTAAAATGAAACGCATATATTTGTGAGATAAACAAGACTATGCCAAATAGTATTGTGATAACGGAAAATAATTTATATCTCTTTGAAAAGTGAGTTTCTAGAAGAGAAAAACCCATGAGCTGATAGACGCTTATTCCTAAAATAGCAGCGCAGAAAGTAATGACTCTTAAGTAAAAATCAGAGGTAACGACGCTCACTACAAGTGGCACAGAAAGGACGAAAAGAAAAATGCCCATATATTCAGAAATAGAGTAACCATAAGCTAAATATTTCTCGATTTTTTTTGGATTTCCTTCATTAATTTTCGGAGATGCATTAGAGAGGATAAGCGCCGAAAAGAGAAAAGCAAATAGNGCTATGATAAGAAAAGATATGGGTATCTTGACAGATAAGTCGTAAGAGTTGAATTGAGGCAGTAGTGATCCAATAAAAAAAACCGAAATAACACTAAAGAATGAAATTACAGAAACATCGGTTTGAACTTGGTTTATGAGGAAATTTTTATTCTCTGATGTTAGAATTTTTCCATTTCCCATTTTCTGTTCAAGAAAGCCCAATATAAAAATGTTATTGAAATCTATCTCCCATCATTAAGAAGAGAAATTGTTAATATAAGAACGAACTTTTTCATTTATCTATATTAAAATTTCTATAAAATTCTGAACACAGTGAAACAGAAGTTTTAATCTAAACCCAGCCATTCATAAAATCTTTGTAAAAAGTTCTTTTTGTCTTTGTCTGAATCGTATTTGATATTTAAGAGATTTGCCGCAATTTCTTTGTAAGCCCGAGAGGCCTTGCTTTTTGGATGTGAATGAATAACTGCTTTTTTTACGCTTATCGACTTTCTTACATCATCGTCTTCTGGAACCATTCCAAGAATAGGGGTTTCAAGCATCTCCCTGACAACTTCTGGAGAAAGTTCTATATCATCTTTTTTAACACGCGTTACAATAACCCCTCTTACTGGTTTTCTTAACTGTTCACTAAGCCTTACCGCTTTCAATGCATCAGTAATTGCCGGCATCTCTGGATTTGTTACTATTATAATTTCGTCAGCAAGTTCTATTGCACAGGAAGCTTCGTGGCTTAAACCAGCTGCACAATCAACAATAACATATTCTGCAATTTTCTTGAACTCTTTCTTGAACTCTTTCATCTTTTCTGGCTTCGTTCTTTTAAGTTCTTTTATAGAAAGAGAAGACGGCATGATTTTTATTCCTGATTCATGTTCATAAACAGCTTCAAAAGGTTCTGCTTCTCCTCTTAAAACATGATTCAGATTCACAGGAACTTCGGGAGCGTTCAAGTGAATTCCGACGTTTGGGGTTGATAGATTTCCATCAATAACCAAAACATCTTTTCCAAAATAATTCATTGCAGCAGCCAGATTTATTGCTGATGTAGTTTTTCCAACACCACCTTTTCCTGAAGTTATAACAATTATTTTTGACATTTTATTTTATAGAGGGGGTATTTTTTAAGCCTTATTGTAAGCCGTAAAACTATTTACCATTTTTAAATTTAATAAGATAAATAAAATTAGATGGTTTTTAATTATATACTTTTTTAAGCAATTTCTAAGATAGAAGAAATTGCTTAGTCGTGCTTATAAATTTTTCTAACCTCTCTGCGTAGATTTTTAACTTTTCAAGGTTTATGCTTATTTCTTCACCTCTGTAAAAAACCTTTAGTGTAACATTTTTTCTGAACTCGCCAATGCGCTCCTTTCTTAGTTCTTCTATTTTTCTGAACATTTCATACATTTCTATGACTTCTAAAAAGTTTGTATCCTTTTTGAAGAGCTTTTGAACCATTTCAATTTTTCCTACGGGGTTAGCTGGGACTGAGGAAATTTTTTTCTTCTTTTTTGCATGTTTCAGAATCTCATTAATGCTCGTTTCTATCATCTTTCTCCATCTTATCAGAAGATTGATAATTACATCGCATGTTTTGGTGTATTTTAAACTGACATACAAAAGGTGGTCAGCGCTTATTTTCTCTTGAATTATTTCTTCCATGGAATCTTTTCTCTTTTTCTTTCTCTTCATTAGCGTGAAATAGAAGTATATAAAGTCAGGACTTACAGCTTTTTATACTTTTCCAGAGGAGTTACTCTAATTATTTACTACCAAATTATTCAACTTTATCGGATTTTTTATTGCCTAAGCATAAAAATTTGATTATAATAGCTTTATTTAACAATTTCCCTTGTTTTTTTAAGAATATTTTTTGCAACTGCCATGAACTCTTTTGTTTTTTCAACCGTCATGGTTCTTGGTCTTAAATTATTTGATAAAATCACTATTTTTTCGTCTTTTACAAATTCAAAAGAGCTTTCTTTATGTTTTTCTACAAAATCGAATAATTCCATGACAAGATTCATTTCTTCTTTTGTTATTCCATATCTTGGAACGCATTTTTCAACGAAAATCTTGAAATTAAGTCTCGAGTCTTTGTACAATTTTATTCTTTTGTAAAGATACTCGTATTGTAAAATTGAATTAATACACAAGGCAATCGCATTTTTTGTCTCATGTAAAATTTTGAATAAGAGCCTTTTGTCTTTAATCAAAGGGAAGGTAACATAAATCATGTGGTCCGCAGTACGAATGGTCTTCTCTGCTACAACAAGATTTTCTAGGAATTTTTCCATAAAAACCTAGATATTGATAATTCAAATAATTGTTGGTGATAGGATACATGGAATTGATTGCCTTTTTGCATGATTTTTAATAGAAACAGCATTTTTTCACAATAATCTTTAAAAAGAACCTGATTTTGCTAGTTTCATGATAACAATTTCACTTGAAGATTTAACTAGTTTAGAGGAAAAAGTGCATATTACTTTGGAACGCTATTCTTCTTTAAGACCAAAAGAAAGACAAGTAGCATGGAATCTTTCACAGCGACTTAAAGAGCACCATCTTTTTACATATGTCGATTCTTTAAATGTTGCCCTAACAACAAGAGGAATAATGAAGGCCGCAATTGAATTAAGGATACCAGAAATAAAAGGAATTACTGAATTTCTTCCACGAACAGGTTTGTATGGTGGTTTGCTTCATGATATAGGAAAACTTGAAACTCCTCTTGAAATACTTGATAAAACTTATGGTATTGGAATAGAAGAACATGGCTCTTATAGTCTTGAAGATCATGAGGAAATGAAAAAACACCCAGAAGCAGGGCGTGAAATCTTGAGGAGACATGGACTTTTGATGTCTGCTTGGATAGCACTATTACACCATCCAGAATACCCCCCACGTTCAGAAATTCCTTCTTACCCCAAAGAATTTTCGCAAGAAACTATTAAGCATTTAGAATTTGCAACTAAAGCGGTTTCACTTGCAGATCAATATATTGCATATCATAGACCCAATAAAATGCATGGAAATAGACCTCTTAATCCCAGACAAATAAAACAAAAATTAACTGAAGGAAACCTTGATTACGCAGATTTAATTGATAAACTCTATAAAAATCATGTTTTTGTTTTAGTTTAGAATTAAGACAAACTCAATATCGCTTCAGCCAGATCACCGTTCGTAGCTTCCAGAGCCTTTTTTGCATCTTTCATGCTTGCTCCTGTTTTTTCTATCACTGTTTGAATATCGGCTTCTGAAATTCCAGCTTCCTGTTCCTTTACATTTCCTGAAATCTGAAAACTTTCCTGGCCTTTAATTGTTATTTTAGTTACGGAAGGATTGTCGATAACTATTTTGTTACCATCTGATTTTTCAATTATTACTCTTTGAGTATCAATTTCTTCTTGATCCATGCCAAGCTGTTTCATCATTGCCTGCATTTTCTTCGGATCCAGACCACCACCAAGTCCCGGGAACATCTTCTAGAAAAATATTAAAGGTTTTTATTGTTTTCTGTTTTATTCAAGAAAAGATTTCGAAGCTTCAAGGAGTTTTTCATATCTTTCTTCAATAAATTCATAGACTTTTTGCCCCCTTTCGGTGAGTCTACAGTTGGCAAAAGTAGCATCTCCATCAAAATCACTAAGGGTTCTTTCACCATAAACTTCAATGAGTCCATTTTTTTGTAAATATTCCCATGCCTCATACCTTTCTTTGGAAGCAGCAGGGTGCCAATGGATAGTTCCCTTTAATTCTAAATCAACATTAAAGCCCCCTTCCCCCCTCATTGCGACATCCCTTCCAATATGCATTAGAAGAGTTACTCTTTGCTCCAAGTCGCCATGCCTTGGTATAGTTATCATGTCAATTGGTTACTTTGTTCATTTATAAGAATTATTGTAGCCATTTGTAACATTAATCGACTCGGCTCTTTCTAATATATAAACTCCAAAGCAACTCTGAAAGCTATTATAAGAATTACGAAAGCGATTACGCCCGTCGGTTTTAATTTTATCTTGCTGGAATACTCTTCCTGGAATCTCATTAATCCGCCGAAGCTTCCCGGCATCTGAATTTTATTGTCTGCCATCTTAATAGTAAATTTAGTAAATTCAAATAGTTTTTAAAAGTTGCTGTACTAGGGATGTTTATGGAATTGAAAGATATAAAGAACTGGGGATCAGATATTGAAAAACCCATAACTGAATCCTGGAAAAAGGCTGAGAATTATAGTTTTGACAAAAAATCAAAGAAGAAGATTTATTCTATTGATACGCCACCCCCTTATGTTAATGCCCCCATCCATATTGGACAGGCTATTACCTACTGTTATATGGACTTTTTTGCGCGGTACAAAAGAATGAAAGGATTTCAGGTAATTTTTCCTCTTGGCCTTGATAGAAATGGCTTACCTATAGAAACGGCTGTTGAAAAGAAGTTTAAAATATCTCCTTTTAGAGTTAGCAGGGATGAATTTATTTCTAAGTGCAAAGAACTCCTTGAAGATACTTCTTCAGAAACAGAAGACACTTTTGCGAAATTTGGAATATCTTTTACTTCTTATAAAAAAGGAAACCACATAGGTGCTGTTTACTTGACAGATTCTAATGAGTATAGGAAATCAACTCAAGCAACTTTTGTTAATCTTTTCAAGAAAGGACTTGTTTATGAGGACACAAGAATAAATAATTGGGATACAAAACTTCAAACAACAATTGCTGATTCTGAAATAGAATATTATGAAATACAATCGAATTTTAATTTTGTCAGATGGAAAGTTAAAGAAACCGGCCAAGAGATATTAATAGCTACTACAAGACCCGAATTGATTTGCACATGTGGTATGGTTATTTTTAATCCAAAAGATGATAGATACAAAAATCTTGATGGAAAAACGGCCATAAGCCCAATCTTTGGGAAAGAAGTAAGAATTAGATCACATCCTTTAGCAGATCCAGAGAAAGGAACTGGAATAGCGATGATGTGCTCTGCAGGAGATCTTTCAGATATCCAATTTTTTAGGGAAGAAGGACTAAAGCCAATAATTGCAATAAATGCTGATGGTACCATGAATGAAAATGCAGGATTTTTGAAAGGTCTTAAGGTTATAGAAGCAAGAGAAAAGATAATTAATTTATTAAAAAACAAGGGATTGGTACAAAAACAAGAGAGCATTCTTCACAGAACCCCTTATTCTGAAAGGAGTGGTGCTCAAATAGAATTTATCGAAATGCCTGAATTTTATCTTAAACAAGTTGAATTTAAGGATGAAATAAAAAAAATTATAGAAAAAATCACCTTTTATCCTCCAGAATCCAGAAAAATCCTTCTTGATTGGATAGATTCAATAAAAATAGACTGGCCAATTTCCAGAAGAAGATTTTATGCAACACCAATCCCCCTATGGAATTTTGGAAATAGGATAGCGGTTTCTGATGGGAAAAATTATTGTGAGCCATGGAAAGAACCCCCAAAAGAACATTTTGATGTTTATGAAAACGGAGAAAAGATAGGAAAAGTTAAAGATTTTGGAAATGTGAATTGGAAAGGTGAAGAAAGAGTTTTTGACACATGGATGGATTCTTCAATTTCAGAGCTTATTCTTTTGAAATACGAAGAAGATGACACCTTTTTTAAGAAAACTTATCCTACAAGCTTGAGGCCCCAAGGAAAGGAAATTGTTAGAACGTGGCTTTACTATACTCTACTTCGTGGTTATCATGAAACAAAGAAACCATGTTTTAAGGACGTTTGGATACATCAACACATAGTCGATTCTAAAGGACATAAAATGTCTAAAAGCAAGGGAAATATAATCGATCCCCAAGAATTGCTAAAAAAATATGGGGGAGAAGCAATAAGGCTTTGGGCATCAACAGAGGGAGATCTTTCAAAACAGGATTTGAAGTGTTCTGAAGAAAAAATAAAGGCGGAGTTAGGAACGATAAACAAATTATTGAATGTTGCGAAATTCATAACTCAGTTCAAGAAGCCAAAAAAACCAAAACCAACTAAACTTGATGAGGTTTTTATAAAAAACCTTGACTACGAAACTTCTAAATTTGAATTTAATTATGACAGGTATAATTTTTATAAGCCCGCTGTAAAATTACGGAGTTTCTTATGGGAGGATTTTGCTTCTCATTATATAGAACTCGTTAAAGCCAGATCTTACAATGAGAAAAAAGAATTCACAAAAGAAGAAAGTGAATCTGCAATTTACACTCTTTATTACATCTTGGAAAGATTGGTTTTTTTGTTATATCCTATAATCCCACAAGTTACATCGGTTATTGCCTCAGAATTAAAAATAAATCTTGAGAATTTTCCTTTGGTTAGAAAACCAAAAATTCATGAAGAATTAGACCTTGTAAATAAAATTAAGAATTTTAATAGAGATGTTTGGAAAGAAAAAAAAGACGCTGGTTTAAGTTTGAGAAGTGAAATGTCTGGAGTTAAAATTCCAAAAGAATTAAAACCATTTGAAAAGGATTTAAGAGCAGCCCACAATTTAAAATAAAATGCCAATAACAAAGCAAGAACTTAGAGACATTGTTGACGAGCTTGAACAGTATAAAGGCAGGGCTACAGAGCTTGTGACTGTTTACATTCCTGCCGGCCAGAATATATACACTGTTGCAGATCAGCTTGAAGCAGAAAAATCTACTGCTAAGAATATTAAATCAACGGGAACGAGAAAAAATGTTGGGAATGCTTTGGATAAAATAACGAGGCATTTGAAAGAGTACAAAAAAACTCCTGAAAATGGATTGGCGCTTTTTTCTGGAAATATTTCTAAAGTTGAAGGTCAGGATGATTTGAGGCTTTGGAGTGTTGAGCCAATGATGCCATTAAAAACAAGAATGTACAGATGTGATAAAGATTTTATTTTGGAGCCGCTTAAAGAAATGCTTGAGGTTACAGAAGTTTACGGCCTTTTAGTAATGGATAGAAAAGAGGCGACGATTGGTCTCCTTGAAGGAAAGGGCATTTCTGTCATTCAGAAAATGACTTCTGGAATCCCAAGTAAGGTAAGGGCGGGAGGTCAAAGTTCTCAGCGCTTTCACAGAATTACCGAAGGTTTGACAAAAGAATTTTATAAGAGAATTGCGGAAGAAATGAAAAAAAATTTCTTCGACCTTCCGAAGTTGAAAGGGATTATTATTGGGGGGCCAATACCAACAAAAGATGAATTTGTTGAGGGAGATTATCTTACAACAAAATTAAGAGAGAAGGTTCTTGGGAAAATTGATATAGGAGATTCTTCTGAATCAGGACTTAAGGAACTCATGGATAAGTCGCAAAATTTATTGGCGAATCATGAACGCATACAAGAAGTAAAAGAAGTTGAGAAGTTTTTCCAGAGCCTTGGAGAAAACCCAAAGAAGACTGCTCTTGGAGAGGAAAAGACAAGAAAGGCTTTGGAATTTGGAGCAGTAGACACTCTTTATTTATCAAGCAGCATTGAAAAATTTCTTATAAGAGAATTGACAAAACTCGCAGAAGGAATAGATGCAAAAGTTGTAATAATTTCTACTGAAACAACAGAAGGCGAGCAATTTTTAAACATGTCTGGTATAGGTGCTATTCTGAGATTTGAAATTTAAAAATTTCACTGCTTCGCCTTAAAAAAAGCCAAATTAGAACAATTTTTAAACATGTCTGGTATAGGTTCTATACTTCGCTTTGAAATTTAAGAAGTTAGCTGAGTGGTTTATCTAAAAAACCATTTTAGAACATTTTTAATAAGGAATATCAGCGCAATGTTGGTGTTTTTAGGCTTAGCGCTTTTGTTACCTTTTCTAAAAGACAACAAAATAGGAATGTTTATAAAGTTTAGATTTATCGAAAAATTATGACAATCGCAATAGCAACAGGAAAATCGGATGAATCATGGGAACTTAAGGAAGCTTCACGAGCAGGCCCTCTAAGAACAAACGTAAGACAAACACCTCAAATTAAAGGAGTAAGTCAAATTCTTGGATATGCTCCATTTTCTATATTAAGACAGGAAAATCAAAATCTTGGTTTAAGAATGATAAAAATGCCAGAATTAGTCCTTTTAACATACGATGCTTTATATTTCCCCCATTATCCTCAGTCAAGAGAAATTATTGGAAAATTAAAAACTTCGTGGTTAGCAGGGAATACTGCAATTTATCCTTTATGTCAGGGAATATTTGTTCAAGATGAACCTAGATTTGAAAATGTAAGAATGGTTATGGATGAAGTTAGACATGAAGAATCTCCTAAAAATAAAGAAAAGAAATTGAAAAAGCTTGAGAGATTGCTTGAAACAAAGTTAGGAAAATATCAAGATAGAGGAGTTGTTTATAGTGATGACAGAAGCTTAAGATTTACTCCCTATGGATTTAAAGTAGGAGAACAAACAGCTTCAGAAATAGAAAGAAGCTCAGGTGTAATTGCTGTTAGCGGTGATGGGGAAAATGCAGAAAAACTTGCAAGAATGTCAGAAAAATTTGAAAATTTACCTTCTTTTTGCTTGGGATACGATTTAGATCAGCCAAAAATAAGAATTGCAGATCTAAATGCACATTTCTCAGAGCGTAGACTTAATATTGGAGCAGATGGTGATGAATATTCACAAGTGAGATATTCTTTTGGAGTTCCTATTGCAGTTTGAGTTAGTATAATTTGGCGCTGTTTCAAAACCCTTAAGATAATGTTTAGTTTAGAGTGAATTATTTGTTCTGCTCTTTAATTGATTCTAGGATTTTTTCTATTTTTCTTCTTCCCTCTTCTGTTTTTTTAAGCGACTTATAAAAACTTCTTGAAGATTGAATTTGGGAGCTTATAAGAAGAGCTTGTCCATCACTCCATTTTTTGTCAGAGTTTCTTTTTACGTAATTTGCCCAGTACTTAATAAACCAAATTCTTTCATGAAAATTTCTCATTTTCTCATTTTTTATAGGCCACATTTGAGACATTTTATGGTTTTCCATATTATTTTTTTAATAACTCAAATCTATTTTCTACCTTAAATAACTTAATATATTCAAGAAGCTTTTCCTTATTAAGTTTTTCATTGAATACTTCATATAAATGCTTTGCGTCTTCAAAATCTTTGTCGGAGCTTATCTCTTCAAAACTTCCTTTTGACATCAAAGACAATTTATAAGCTATTTGCAGCTCTAAAGGTGAAATAAATAAGCTTTTTCCATTAAATTTAACACTTAATTTGTTATTAAAGGCGTCTTCTTGAATTTTGCTTGTAATTTTCTTAAATTCTATGTTTGGAATGGGTGTCTCTCTAGAAAATCTTATTGCGTGTTCATCAAGCATTTCATATGCTTCTTTTATCTGATTCGTATTTAAACACTCAAACCTTTGACTGGCCAATTCCTTAAACATCATTTCAAACTTTGAAAAAGTCATGTCTTGGATAAGAAAATCTACATCCTCTGATGCCCTGCTTCTTCCTAGAAGTATTGAAACATATCCTGAAACAATAACATACCCAACAAATTTTTCCAAAATATTAACAAAATCTATAACAAATTTATCTAATTCATTAAGTACTTTTCCTTTGAGAATTATTTCTCTTTTATAGGGATTGTATTCCATTGATAGAAATGAAGCCCGAACTTTATATTTGTTTCTTTCAAAACCTTTAAAATCATGATAAACTTTTCTTAATCAATGGCTGCGGGATTCGTAAAAACCCGCGGGAGGTTTTTACATGCTAAGAAAAGAGACTGTTGATGAAATGGATCATGAAGCAGAAAAAGAGAACATAAGGAAGATTGAAGCTATTTTATTTGTTTCTGGAAGATTCCTGAATATGAAAGACTTGATTTCCCTTTCTGATTTAAACCCTATAATAATCAGAGAAGTCATGGAAAAACTCAAAACAGATTATGAAAAAAAAGATTCTGCTATTCAAATTGTGAAGAAAGGCGAAGCCTTTCATTCGTCCGCCGATGACCCTGAACGAGTGAAAAATGAGATGTGGAAAATGGATGTGAAGCCAGAATATGCTAAAATAGTCAATAGACTGGCCTCAGGCAGCAGCGAGTTCTCAAAAGCAGAACAGGGGACTTTAGGGATCATTGCATTCAAACAGCCCGTAAAACAGTCTGTTATAATAAAAATTCGCGGCAATAAGGCATATGACCATATTAAGAGATTCATGGAGCTTGGTTTAATAAGAAAGAAAAAATTAGGGCACACTTATGAAATAAGCCTAAGTGATGAGTTTTATGATTACTTTAATGTCTCAGAACAAGAAATAACGAAAAAGGAGCCTGAAAATGGGAAAGAGTTTGAAGATGAAAGTAAGAAATAATATTAATTGTAAAATGCCAATTCTTACAAAAGAAAGTTTTAACTATAACAGCAGTTTTTTTACACTAACTAAATTATCTTTTTAACTTAACTCTTATAAAATAAAAAATGCCAGAAACACTTACAATAGTTTACTTAGCTTACATGTTTATAGCCCTTTATTTTATGTCGCTATTCACATTGACATTTATTCAAAACAGGAAAGAAATGTTTTTTGTTCCAAAAGTGAAAAAAAAGTACTCTGTTTCCGTATTGATTCCGGCTTATAATGAAGAAGATAGTATAGAAGGGACTGTTAAAACTGTTTTGGATTCTGATTATGATAATATTATTGAAGTCATTATAATAAATGACGGTAGCAAAGATAGCACTCTTAAAATTGCTAGGGCTCTTGAAAAGAGATACNCAAAAGTTAAGGTTTTTGATAAGGAAAATTCGGGGAAGGCAGACTCTTTGAATCAAGCCCTTAAAATTGCTCGTGGTGAGCTGGTTGCTGTTGTGGATGCCGATTCCTATCCAGATAAGCATGCTATAAGTTCTATGATTGGTTTTTTTGAAGAATCTGATGTTGGTGCTGTAACAACAAGAATACTTGTCAAACAAAAAGATAACTTTCTTAGAAAAATGCAATCTGTAGAGTATAAAGTTATTGCGTTTACAAGAAAACTTTTAGGATTNTTGGATTCTATTTACGTTACACCCGGACCCTTAGCTATTTACAGGAAAAGCGCCTTGATAAAAATTCATGGCTTTGACAAGAAAAATATGACAGAGGATATTGAAGCAACATGGCATTTGACTAAAGAAGGTTACAAAGTGAGAATGTCTTATATTGCTAAATCAACTACTGTGGCTCCAGATACTTTGAAGAAATGGATTAAACAGAGAATTAGATGGAATATAGGGGGTTATCAAACTATTTTAAAATACAAANACCACTTTTTCAAAAAAGGAATGCTCGGACTTTTTATCTTGCCTTTTTTCTCGATTTCCTTATTCTTAGGAGTTTTTGGGTTAGGAATATTTTTTTACAGAATTTTTAGAAGGATTTTGTTTTCCTATCTATCTACTAAGTATTCTATTGCAGCGCAAACAGCCATTATTGCGATAGAAGATGTAAATCTTAATCCTTCTATTTTGAATTTTTTGGGAATTATTTTATTTATACTTGGGCTTGCATTTATTTTCTACGCATTAAAGCATGTTAATGAAAAAACTCACGAAAAGGAAAGCTTTTTTAGTGTTATTTTCTATTCCTTAGTGTACATATTGTTAAGACCCATAGTCCTTATAATCTCACTAGGCAAATTTTTAACGGGAAAGTATTCATGGAGGTAATTTGATTAAAATGATGGAAAGCAAGAAACACGTGTTTTGGCAGGCGCTTTTTCTAACAGGGTTTTTTTTCTTAATTGGACTTGTTTTTGGGGTTTACCTTGAACAGATGAGATCAGATACTTTTAGCACCTCTTTTTATCAATCAGAAGTTTCCTTATATGATTCTCTTGCTCTTTCAAAACTCTCGGGAAGCAACCTTTCTTCTTGTGGTGAGATAAAGGATGCTAGCATAGGCTTTGCGGACAGGATTTATGAAGAAGCAAGGGGTTTGGAAAGATTTGACGAAAAAAGCAAGCTCACAGAATCTTTGAAAACCGTCCATAGAAAATATGACTTATTGAGAACCTTGCTTTGGATGAATATCATTGAAGTAAAAGAAAAATGTGGGGAAATTAATAGCGTAGTGTATCTTTATGCTTATAATACAGAGGATATCAATGTAAAATCAGAGCAAGTTGTTTGGAGCAGACTTCTTGGAGATTTGAAAGAAGAAGAGGGTGAGAATATAATCTTGATACCTATAGCGGCAGATAGCAATCTTGCATCATTAGATTATCTAATCAAAAAATTTCAGGTTGAAAGGTATCCTGCTGTTGTTATCAATGAAAAACATATTCTTTATGACCTTGAATCTGTTTCTGATATCAAGAAATATCTGAAGTGAATTGTATTCTTTTCCACATAAATATTAAAAAGCAAGTAAATCTTTGTTTTTTTCATGTTTAATCTGTATGGAGAAAAAAAGGGTCCAGAGCCCCAATGGAAGAAGAGCATAGAAACGCAAAGAGATGATTCAGAGTTAAGAAAAATTGCAGATAAAAATTTTGAAAAGAAATTTTCTGTTCAAAAAAAACCAAGGCCGGATCTTATTGATAACTTTCATTGGGTCATTACTAGATTCAGGAGAATGAAAAAAATTACCCAGGAACAACTTGCCAGAGAAATTTCAGAACCTTTGGCTGCTGTACAAATGGCTGAACAGGGAATTGTGCCAGAAAAAGACTATGTTCTTGTTAGAAAAATAGAAAACCACTTAGGAATAACTTTAATCAAGGAAGAAAAAAAAGCCGTAGAAGCTCAAAAAACAGAACAACGAGATAACAACGCTGCCCCTGTGAAAACATTGACATTTGAATCACACACTTCAAAAAGTTTGACAATAGCCGACTTAAGAAGAATTAGGGAAGAGAGAATGAATCCATCCAGTTCCGGCAAGGAAGAGAAAAATTTCTCGGAGTTTGCCGTGGATTTTGAAGAAGAGACTGAAGAGGATGAAGAAGATGACAGATGAAGAAATTCTGTATGATGATGGAAAAATAAAAGTGGTTTACCAACCAGAAAGAGATGGTCATGGTTTAATTCTTGATGGTCAGTTGATTTTCCTTGACCATGGCGTTTTAGAAGAATTAGCGAGAACTTCAAGGAGAGACTTGATATCTAAATTTAACTCAGTTTATCCTGATTTTGGGTATATTATTGGAAGCGCCGGTCTGTCCTATGAAACAATTGGATTAGTTATAGCGCAAGCGAGAATTAGCGAGCTTGAAAATGAGTTAAGTTCTTCTTATAGGAAAATTTCAAATTACTTACCCAAAATTATACCTGTTCCGAAATAATTAAGACACCGAAGACTTTTTAAGTTAAATTATATTTTTAGAGAAATGATTGAGATAAATGGTCTTTTATCAGAGCTTCTGCTTAAAAACCCAAACACGCTTGAGAAATTGGCGATTGATATTCCTTTTATTTTTGGTTTAAGCTTAGGATCTGTCTATTTTGGAAAGTTATTAGTGAAGGTTTCAAATAAACTAGATTACTATTTTGAAAGAAAGGCAAATACAAAGGTAGACTCCTCCCAAAATTATACCTGTTCCGAAATAATTAAGACACCGAAGCCTTTTTAAACTAATTTCAAGAATTCTTAATATGGAGTTGAAGGTTTTAACAAATTCTAAGGAAGAGCTTGAAGTTCAGCTTGAAAATCTGACACTTGTTGAAATCCTCAGAGTTTATCTCAATAAAGATTCGAGCGTTGTTCTTGCTGCGTGGAGAAGAGATCATCCCACCGAAAAACCGATTTTGAAAATTAAGACAAAAGGCAAGACAGCAAAAAAAGCCCTTAATGACGCTATTTCTGCGATATCCAAAGACCTTGATAAAGCAGAGGACGATTTTAAGAAGATGAAGTGATTAAATATACAAATTCTTTTAAATAAGTTAATTTTAAATAAATCATGGCTATTGGTGAGTCCGACGTATCTAGGGAATATGAAAGAAAAACAAAACTTTTAGATAGATTAAATCCTGGAGATGTAATATATTATACGACTGACAATCAAGAAAATTATCTTATTGTAGAAAGAGTTAGGGGTGGTTATGTTCTAGGCAGACAAGTATCAAATGTTTCTATACCAATTGAAGAGATGCTTAAGAGAGAATTTCATGTAGCTAAAATACCTTCATCACAATAATTCTTATAAAGTAAAAATAAATAGTGCTTTTATGGTGCAAAGACAAGCTTACGAAAGAATTTTAGGAATTGCTGAATCAGATACACTTCCAACAGCAAGCGATATATTCCATGAATTATTAGATAGTAGAAGATATGATCAAGCTTTTGCTTATATGATAGAAGATCCATCAGTACTGGATGATTTTACTGTGGCTGAATTAAGACTTATTTATCATCAATGCTTCCAAGGACTAATTTCGAGAGATCAAGAATCTCAATTTTTCCGTGTGTTAGAAGAAAGAGTAAGAAGCACCGACATTTAATCACAATAATCCTTATTAATCGTTGCACGTTTTTTCGCTCATGTTAGATGAAAAGATTTCTGCAGGGAGCTTCGACCTTAATACTTGGCTTTATGGAGGCTATGAACAAGGTGTTATTACGATGATTGCTGGGCCGCCTGCAAGCGGAAAGACTAATTTTGTTCTTTTGGCGGCTTGCAGCCAGGCTAAAAAAGGGAATAAAGTTATTTTTATAGATACGGAAGGAGGATTTTCAACTGAGAGGGTTAAGCAGATTGTCGGAGAAAATCACGAAGAAATTTTAAAAAATATTTTTCTTTTAAATCCGACTAGTTTTGAAGAGCAAAAAAGAGTTTTTGTGAAGCTTCTGGATAGAGTAAAAAAAGAAAATATAGGGTTGATAGTTGTAGATGGAATGGCGATGCTTTACAGGCTTGAGCTTGGGGATGCTCTTAAGCTGAAAGATGATTACAAAGTCAAAGAAGTAAATAGAGAAGTTGCAAAACAAATGAGGGTTCTTGCTGAGATTTCAAGGAAAGAGCAGATACCAATTATTATAACAAATCAGGTTTACCATGGGTTTCTTTCTGAGGAAGAATGGAAAAAAGGAATAAGGCCAGATGTAAATCTTGTCGGTGGAGATTTGTTCAAATACTGGAGTAAGACAATAATTGAACTGAAAAATCTTGATGGAAAGAGAAAAGCGATTCTTTTGAAGCATAGAAGCATGCCTCAGAAAGAGTTAAATTTTGAAATCAGGAACGAGGGCATATTTCGCAAAGGATGGTTATAGAAACATGCCGCTATTTCGCTCAAGCTTAGTCAAAATAAGGTATTTTTAAGAAAGGTCGGATTTAGCTAGTCTTGCTCACCATAAGAAAATTTTTAATAATAACGACAATTTAATTATTTTTATTCTTGTGTTAAAAGTATTATAAAATTCTGAGCCGAATGAAATGAGGCGAAACTAAAAAACAGCGAGTGAAACGAGCTGAATAACAATTTCAATCATCGTTACCTTTATTAAGGCTTTTTGCTTTTGTTTTTTGAAGGAGGTTGAAAATGTTTAATTGTAATTGTAAGTGGGGAGAGACGATTTTAGGTGTTGTAATCTTGATTGTTGCGTTATGGCCTGCGTTGTTAGGAGCTAATGCCAGCATGTGGGTTACCGTTATTGCAGCAGCCATTATTGTGATACATGCGTGGATGCATCATCACGAAAATATGAGGGGGGAAATGCCCAAGAGAAGGCGAAGGTAAGTTTCCCGTTTTTAATTTTTTTATTTCATTGAAAAAGCAAGAATTGAATTGCTAAAGAAGGCAGAGGTAAACAACTTTTTAGTAGTTCTTAAAGAATATAAATTCCCTGTGCCTATCATAAATATGTCAGACTTAAGATTTGAAGTAATCAAAAAAATAGCAGACATAAACTTTAGGTATAAGAACCTAGATAGGATTTCAGAGCTTAATACAAATTCTCCACCAAGTGTTTTCATTGGATCCAAGCTAAAATACCCTTTGGTTAATGTCGGCATTTTGAGTCCCTTGGAAAAGGATGAAAATGCATGGGTTTATGATGCTCCTAGCTATTGGGCAAAACAAGGTTTTGGCATAAAAGATGTCATAAGCCTTAGGCAGGGTTTGCTTAATTCTAGATTTCAGTCAAAAGTTACCGACCCAAGGCAAAACAGCAAAAAATTTGTCCAGATAGCTCAAGAACTTGCCATGGCTTCAAAACCAGTTGATGTTGAAATAGAACTTAAAGAAAAAATCAATCCCGGAATAAAAACAAAAGATAAGGTTGTTCTCCCTCAAGGAATGGGTGCTAGATTGAAAAATGCTAAGATAACCAGCAATGTAAAAATTGATAGCAGGCTTGACAGAGCAGTCAACGATGATGTGAAAGCTTCTGAAAGTGTAGCCAGCCTTTATGGCAATAATTTTAATGAATATTCTTTAAGCCAGATTTTAAGCGTTGGTGTACTTGGAATGAAAAAGGACAAGAAACTAGTGCCAACGCGCTGGTCTATTACGGCTACAGATGATATAATTGGAAAAAGCTTATTGAAAAAAATACGTGATTACCAATGGATGGAAAACCACGAGTTGTTTTTTGGAGAGTTCATGGGCAATGCTTATCTGATAATGTTTTTGCCAAATGTTTTTTCTTATGAGCTTTTTGAGCTTTATCTTCCTGGAAGCTCATGGAATCCAAGCAAGGAAATCAAAGCAGCGACAGATTATGAGAATTACGACGGAAGAAAGACTTATGCTTCAAATACTGCAGGAGGATATTATGCTGCAAGACTTCCCATTCTTGAATATCTAGAGAGTGTGAAGCGCCAGGCATCTGTTCTTGTGATAAGAATAGAGCTTCCTAGTTATTGGGCTGCTTTAGGGGTTTGGGTGTGTCGAGAAGCTGCAAGAAAAGTTCTTGGTAACAAAAAACTAGAGTTTAATGATATAAAAGAACTTACAGAAAGTTCGAGAAAAATCGGCATGATAAAGTTCGGCTTTGACACAGAAAAAATCTTGAGGAAAAGCAGAATAATAGAAAACATGAAAACCCAAACTAATTTAGGGAAGTGGGTTTAAAATCAAAAAATATTTATAATGAGTTTAGCTTAAGAATAAATGCCAAATATTTTTGAAATTATTGATAAAACAGGAAGGAAGATAAGACTAACTCAAAAACAATGGAAACATATTCAAAAACACCCACATATGCATAATTCTTTGGAGAGAATTAAAGAAACAATAAAAAATTATACATCAATTAAATATGACGAATTTAATGAAAAAGTTAATTATTTTTATAAAGAATATAAAGATATAAGCCCAAGAGAAAGATATCTCTTTGTTTCAGTAATCTATTTAAATGAGAATGGTTTTATTATAACGTCTTTTTACACAAATAAAATGACAGGTTCAAAATGGAAAACATGAATATATATTATGATGAAGAAGGCGATTTTTTAGAAATAACAAATGGAGATATCTCTAACTGTTTTTTTGATAACTTAGGTAAAGGTATATTTAGAATTGTTGACAAAGATACTGGTGAAGTAAAAGGGATTGCTATACATAGTTTTAAGGCAAGAACAAAATCCGATAGCGTCAAGCTAGAACTTCCGTTTAAATTCAAGTTTGGCTGACAATAAAACCCAGACGACGCGGGGGAGTTGGGTTTAATCTTCTCCCAATTTTTCTGGATTATAGTCAACGCAAAAATCAGTTCTTGCTTCTCTACCATTTCTTATAATTTTCAGATATAATGCTTCCTCTCTTTCATTAAGTTCTCTTGGAACTAAAACATATCTTCTAACTCTTTCAAAATCTCTTTCAGTTTCAGTTAAAATTCTAGGATCTTTAATTTTCGTATCAAAAAAAGATAAGTACTCTTTTTTTCCAGCAAAAATACCCACATGTACAAAATCTCCAGTAAATAAAGGAGAATTTCCATGGAATAAAATCTCTCTAGGAACTTTTTGGCCAGCCGGCAGTCTCAAAGAAATTTCTAAATGGTTTTGATATCCTGCTTCAGACACCTCATTCCTTCCACCAATTCTTAACTCCCCCACCCTAACACGATTTAGTTTAGAGTAGCCTTTTATTTCAGAAACATCCCCCAAAATTTCAACTACAAGCTCATGCGAAAATTTAGCTCTTTTTACAAGTTCACTATCTTCTTTTAGCAATCTTTCATTAATATCTGTTCCAGTCTGTGGTTTTCCGCCAGCCATTCATATGTCATGAATCGACTGTTTTTAAGAATTATTGTGGTGAATTTTCTTCCTGTTGTTTTTTCCTATAAGCTTCAATTCTTTCCTTATTTATTATACATTCTTTGTTAAAGCAAAATTCCCAAGGACGACGCCCCTTACTCAACCGCATTAAAATTGGCCACCCACAAGCGTCACAGGTTTTTTCAGTTTTTTTTATTGAGCCATTTGGAGGCAGGGAGTAAGTGTTTTTGCATTCGGGATACGCAGAGCAGGCAACAAAGTATCTTCTTGTTTTTTTCGAATAAAGAATTTGTAAGTTTCCTTTTTTGCATAAAGGGCAAACGTTAAGCCTGTTTTCTTCCTTTTGCTGTTCTCTAAATTCTTCATTTGCTTTTAGAAGATCTTCTCCAATCTGAATCCCGTTCTTTTTGAATTGGTCTGAAATTCTTATTATCGCTTCTTTTGCTTTCTCAATGACTTTTTCTTCTTTTTCCACGAAGCCGCTTTTTGTTTGCTGTATTTGTTCCATTTCACGCTCAAACGTTCTTGTTAAGGCTTCATCAATTATTATAGGAGAGTACTTTTCAAGAGTTTCAATGAGAGAAATTCCCAGAGGGGTTGCTTTTATATTTTGATCTTTTATATAACCCCTGTTGTAAAGGGTTTCAAGTATGCTTGATCTAGTGGCCTTTGTTCCTAAATTTCTCTTATCTAGTTCCGTGAGTATTGAAGCAGGAGAATATCTTCTTGGGGGCTGAGTTTCCTTTTCTTCAGTCCTAGAATCAATTATCTTAACAATACCATTAACATCCGGAACTTCTTTTTCCTTGAACCTTGAAGGATAGATTTTAAGCCAAGACTCTTTTTTTATACTGGAGCCTTTTTTGATAAATGTTAACGGTTCTTTACCAGAATCATTAGAATTAACATTAACGCTTATTGTTTTGTTTTCAACTACCGCGTCATCCATAAAAAGCGAAAGGAATCTTTTGACAATTAATTCATATACTTTTTTTTCACCTTCTTCCAGCGCTTCTGAACTGCCTTGTGCAGTTGGATAAATTGAAGGGTGCGCTGGATCGGTTTTTTTTCCTTCAACGGGAACACTTCTTGTTATGAGCTTTTCTACTTTGTATTTTTTTGCAAGAGTTTCGAGAATTTCTTTGTAACCAATTGAGGGGGGAAGTTTCTGACTTGATGTTCTAGGATATGAAATTAATCCTGCGAGGTATAATGATTGTGCTGCTGAAAGAGTGTTTCCAGGATTTATGTTATAAAGTCTGTAGGCTTCTGTTTGCAGTGTTGTTAGATTAAAAGGAGGATTTGGCGGCAGGGCTTCTTCTGTTTTTTTAGTTTCAGCTATTCCGGTTTTGCCAATAAGGTTTTCAAACGCTTTCAGCTGTTGTTTGTTAAAAATATCTTTTTTGTATATAAGCTCTAGCTCTGGGCTTTCTATTTTTATGAAAACTTGGAAATATTTTTCTGATTTGAAAGCCTGGATTTCTTTTTCTTTTTTTACAATTAGGTTTAGAGAAGGGCCCTGAACTCTGCCCATTGAAAAAATTCTGAATTTTCCTGTTGTTTTTATAGCATTCATTAACATTCTTGAAACATTTATTCCATAGAGCCAATCAAGATTGTGCCTTGTTTCTCCGGCAATCGCCTGACCCCAATCAATGCTTTTTCCCTTTTCTTCATAGGCGATATTTAGCTCTTTATCTGTTAGAGTTGAAAACTTCATTCTTGAGGCGTCTTTTTGGTTTGCAATGAAACGAACAACATTTAGCCCAATGACCTCTCCCTCAATATCGTAATCTGTAGCCACAGTTAAAGCTCCAGCGCCTTTTGATAGTTTGACAAGAACATCATAGTATTTTTTACTGAAATCGTTTTTTTTGACTAAGTAATTTGGAACCCAAATCAAATCAAAAACTGGAACCCCAGAACCATATGTTTTCTGTTTTAAAGTGAATAGATGTCCAACAGCACATGCAACAATGATTTTTTTTGAATCCCGAGTAACTTCATAGTATGGGACTCCTTTATCTGCCCTTTTTATTGATTTTCCTAAAGCAGAAGCGATTTTCAAGGCTGCTTGAGGTTTTTCTGTGATGACAAGTTCATAGCCGTCTTTTTTTAAAGTTATTTTTTGCGGCTCGAATTCTTTTTTTGGAGACTTTTTAACAATCTTTTTTAAAGGAGTTTTAACAGAAATTTTCTTTAGAGGTTTAGATTTTCTTTCAGGTTTTTTAACAATAGACTTTTTGACGATAGCGACTTCGGTTTTTTCAACAAAGGTTTTTTCTTTTTTACTTTGAAGTTCTACATCCAAAGGAGAATTCTTTTTTTCTATAGAATATTTTATGTCCGTGGGTTCCAAAGGAAAAAATTCCTCTGCAATTTTCTGTTCTCTTGGTTTTGTTGGTTTTCTTGGCATTTTTAATATGTTATTATTAATTTAATGATTCAACATAAACTTTAAATAGCTAACTACTAATTAATTTTTTATGAAAGTTGAACCATTTAAAGTTATTTACGGAATTCTGGTTGTAACAACAGCTACTTTGCTAATAACAAATTATTTTCTTAATAGGCAAAAACGCGGAGCTGCTTCTGAATCTGAATTAGAATCTTCACTATCTGAGATTCCTTTATGGGAACGGCCGGGTAAAGGACCTTATGGTAGCGAGAGATATCGTTAAATTTAGAAAATCATATTTTAAAGACTTTTTCCTTTCTGCTTACGTTAATAACATTTGTTTTTCCTATTTTTTCATGCAAACCACCAGCTTCGTGGATATGGGCTGTTATTAAAATATCTGGCGAGAATTTTTCAATAGCTTTTCTTATTGCTTTGGATCCAAGGAAGCCGAAAATTTCTGCTTTACTTCCAAAAGGGTGCATATGCGTGACCATTACTTTTTTACTTGTGCCTTGAATTTCTTCATAGCCCCTTTTCAAGGCTTTGAATATGTTTTCATCGCCTATTTGGTGAACTCCCATATTTGCTGTTCCTGCTCCGAAAATCCCAAGGTCATCTTTTCTGAAGCTACCTGCGTGAATGTTTTTTGTGTTTGGATATGCTTCTGCAAGAAAGTCTGCTGTAGCAACAGATTCGTGGTTTCCAGGTATGAGAAGAACCTGCTTTTTTGCCTTTATGAAAGGACCTACGATGTAATCTGTTGATCTTTCTGCAAATGTTAAGTCTCCTGCAAGAATCACTAAATCCACATTTTCCCTTTTTGCCCTTTCGACCAGTCTTTTTACGAGACCCGTATCACCATGAATGTCTCCTATAGCGAGAATTTTTGTTTTTTTTTGCGCTTTGGCTGGCGTTTGAGATTTTTTCTTAGTTCGCGGCGTTTTTTTAGATTTAATCATCGTTTTCATTGTACATTTTGATTAATAAAGATTATGAAGTCGTTATGAATCATCATTTCGAAAGATTTAAAAGTGGCTCACTGATGGGATATATACAATAAAATGGATGAATCAGAAACAATGAAAGACAACTTTGACATCTTTTTCCGGAGAAAGCCGGCATTGATGCTAGTTTCTTTGAAGAAGAATACGCGAATGAGATACGGTAGTATATTGGCTAAAGAGGTGGA
>C687J35174_10002389_pt1 | contig 26532 bp, 27 predicted proteins | sample RifCSPhighO2_01_FD_35174 | JGI IMG/M metagenome (IMG submission 35174) | reverse complement strand
TGGGACAGCCCCAAAACTGCTAAAATCCCCCCTATGTAATTTTCATTTTAAGTATGTTAAGATAAATATATGAATACTGTTACTATCCCTAAAAAATTAGCAGAAAAAGACGATTTAGTAGTTCTTCCTCGCCGAGAATATGAGGCATTGTTGCAGTTAAATAAATTTAAAGAATTCAGCCCAACTACTTCCCAAAAAAGAGCGCTTCAACAAGCCGAAAAAAATCTTCATAAGGGAAAAACCCTTTCTTATCATGAACTCGCCCAAAAGCTGGGGTTTACAAATTGATCCCGGCGTTCTTAAAACTTTGAAGAAAATACCTCGGCAGAACGCCGAAGTTATTCTTAATGTGATTCGGCTTCTGCCGTTAAATCCATATTTTGGAGATATCCAAAATATGAAAAATGAAAGGAGGCGGAGATGAAAAAAATTGAGCTGTTGAAAAATTTTATCGCGGAATCGGATTTGATTGAGGGCATAGAAGACGATCCGGATTTTGTCCGGAAAGAATTAAGAAACGGAAAAATTGACGGTCATGTCGGAGCTGTTCTTTATTTGGAAAAATTGGCGAAAAGTAAAAACCATTTATTAAGCGAAGAAGACATTAAAAAAGTTCAGGGAATGATTACGGCGGAGCAAGGCATAAACGGCCAGACCTTAAATTAAGGCCGGAATGGATTGGCAATTACCGCAATGTTGAAGTAACGGTTGGCGGACGGCTTTGCCCGTTTCCGGATAGGGCGCTAACGTTTATGAACCGGCTGATTTTAAATATTCAGAATTGGCAAAAATGCTGGCAGGAATTTAATTTAATTCAAAATTTGGCGATGCTGGCTGATTATCACTATGATTTTGAAATGATTCATCCGTTCGCGGACGGCAACGGCCGAACCGGCCGGGCAATAGTCTTCTGTATCTTCTGTTTTATATGAAAAAGAAGCCGTTTGTTTTTACCAATTACGACAAACACGATTATTACTGGCCGCTTCAATCACAAGATAAAGATTCAATGCGGCGATACTTCTTTATGAAATCCGGAAATTTGCCGTAAAACGGAAATTTGAATTATGATGAAATAAATGTTCAGAATTCCCGAATCCGAATTAAAATTCACTTTCAGCCGCAGTTCCGGCGCCGGCGGCCAGAATGTCAATAAAGTGGAAAGCAAAGCGACTATCCGCTGGGATTTTCGCCAGTCGCTGGTTTTAAGCGAAGAACAAAAACAGCGGCTGGAAGAAAAATTAGAAAATCGCCTCAATGCTTTATGTGAATTGCAAATTTCCTCGCAGAAAAACCGTTTTCAAAGCCGGAATCGAATTGCCGCGGTTGGGATTATGAATCAATTGGTTAACGCGGCTTTAAAAACAGAGCCAAAAAGAAAACCAACCAAGACCCCCCGTAGAATAAAAGAAAAACGGCTAAAAGAAAAACAGCATCAATCAAAAAAGAAAGAATCCCGTCGCGTAAAAGATTATTGATAAATACCCTCGCAGAGCGAGGGTATTTTTATACGCCGAAATACCTTACTACAATCATAAACTTTAAGCTATGAATAGTGGGCATGTCCACCACTATGCCATAGCATAGTGGTGGACAAACGAAGCCAAGTCCGACTTGGCGAAGCTTGAAATATAAATCCCCCACATAAATTTATGTTGGAGATAAAGAAACTAGGGGTGTTTGTAGTGAACTTGCCGAACTATTAGTCCGCAGAGTTTTATTTAAAAAAAATTTATTCAGATAAAGTGTTAAAATAACAAGATGAGAATCCGAGCGGCAATTTTAATGGGCGGCCATTCTTCGGAACATGAAATTTCCCTGAAAACCGGCGGGATGGTTTTAAAAAATCTGGATAGGAGAAAATTTGACGCTCTGCCGGTAAAAATAGGAAAAGACGGCAGTTGGCCGATAACTCTGGAAGAATTAAAAGAAAAATGCGATGTCGCTTTTATCGCTATGCACGGCGAGTACGGCGAAGACGGGCAAATCCAAAGCTTGCTGGAGACCTTCGGTATTCCTTACACCGGCTCCGGGCCAATCGCAAGCGCTTTGGCGATGGATAAGCAAAAAACTGCGGTTTTGCTGGCGAATAATGGCTTGTTGGTGCCGGAGTCATTAACTGCTATTCCGAACGACATTCATCTTGAATTTGCCGTCGCGGAAAATTTTAAGAATTTTCCGATAGTGATTAAGCCGGCCAATCTTGGTTCCAGCGTCGGCATAAGCATTGTTAAAGAAAAAGCTCGTTTTCAGCCCGCCCTCCAAAAAGCGTTTCAGTATTCGGAATCGGTATTGATTCAGCGGTATATAAAAGGAAGGGAAATTACTTGCGGAACGCTGGAAATCAACGGCGCGTCAATACCCTTAATGCCGACGGAAATTATTCCCAGAACAAGCGATTTTTTTGATTATTACGCAAAATATAACGCTAACGGTTCGGCCGAAATTACGCCGCCAAATTTGCCGGAGGAAATTATTAAAAATATCCGGTTTACGGCGCTGAAAGCGCATAAAATTCTCGGTTGTTCCGGAATGTCCAGAACTGATATGATAATGTCAAAGAACGGCAAACTGCATATTTTGGAGCTGAATACCATTCCGGGGATGACCGAGACCAGCTTATTGCCGCAACAGGCGAAAAAAATGGGAATTGAATTCCCGCAATTATTGGAAATTATCATTCAATCGGCTTTTATAAAAAATAAAACATGAAAGAAGCAGAATCAACGGAAATTATTTGGGAAGCGCCGGAGTTTGAATATCGCCATAAAAGCGTTGATTGGTATTGGGCAAGCATTATTGCCGCCGCCCTGATTTTTCTCCTGGCGATTTTTATGGGAAATATCCTTTTTGCGATATTTGTAGTTATGGCCGAGACAATGCTAATATTCTGGGCTAAGCAGTATCCCGAAAACATAAGGTTTAAACTGGATAGAAAGGGATTGCATTTGGGGACGATGAAATTTTATGAATATGAGGATTTTGAGGGTTTTCACATAATAGAGAGAGCCGGAGAGGATGGTGATGCCGGCAAATTAATTTTTAAGACCAAATCCAAACTGCACCCTTATATTAAAATTTTATTCGCGGGCGAGAACGCTTCCAAAATCAAAAATTTTTTAAAACAATATCTCGGAGAAGTGGAATACGAAGAGTCCTTAACCGACGGCATATCAAAAATGATAGGATTTTAAAAATAATTTTTCGTATAATTTGCGCTCGTCGTTCAACGGATAGGACGCAAGATTGCGGATCTTGCGATAGAGGTTCGACTCCTCTCGAGCGCACCAAAACAAAAAGCCCGGATTAGTTAAACCAATCCGGGCTTCGGAGGTGGCGGCAAAATCTATCGGTTGTTGAGCATCTCTTTCAACTCCGCCGGAGTGAATATCGAGCCGTTTGGACTTAGCGCGTAAATGTAACTGGGATTTCCTCCGTACTTATTACGGTTGAAGACCAAAACCCTCGACGCCCCCGACGATTCACCCTCCTGATTGTCCTGATTCTCTCCCTTGATTTCCTTCTCGCTTTCCTTCGGACTTTCCATAATTCGCCTCCAAAGAACTAATTATCAAGCTAACTTGATTCGCCTGATTATTTACATTATACCATACCATATAAATTTGTCAAGTATTTCTGGGGGCCTGCCCTGAGCGCCGCCGAAGGGCGTGAAAAGCTCTATGCACATTGCGCAATTCTTTATTGGTCACATGGGTATAAATCTGGGTGGTGGAAATACTGCTGTGCCCAAGCATTTCCTGCACCGAACGCAAATCCGCGCCGTTGATTAACAAATCAGTGGCAAACTGATGCCGGATTTGATGCGGAGTCAGCCGTTTGGCAATTCCGGCCTTGCGCCGGTAATAATCCACCAATCGCTGAATCGCGCGAGGCGTAATTTTTCCAATTACTCGCGGCTCCTTAAGCGGATTTGTCTGGCGCGCCAAACTCACAAAAAGATATTCCAAGGCGTCGGTCCTCTTTTCCAGATAATTTTTAACCGCGGCTTTGGCGCGAGCCGACAAAAACACCACCCGCAATTTCTCGCCCTTGCCCCGCACCGTAATCTCATCCCGCTTCATATTTATATAACGGTCCAGATTGCAAAGCTCGGAAATCCGCAGGCCGGTGGAAAAAAACATTTCCAGAATCGCCCGGTCCCGCAGACCCCGCAAAGTATTTTGCGGCGGAGCGCTTAAAAACCGCTCCAAATCGCCGTATTCCACAATCTCAATCTGCCGCCGCGCGATTTTCGGCAATTCAATTTTGTCCGGAGACAAAGCATCATAATCATTTTTAATCAGATATTTCAAAAAATTCCGGATAGCGATTACATAATAGGTCTGGGTAATTTTTTTCATCCCGCCGTCCCTCGCCAACGCGACGCGGAATTTTTTTATGGAATCCGCGGAAATATCTTCCGGTTCTTTTACGCCGGAAAACGCGATAAATTTTTTCAAATACCGCCCGTAATTTTCCCGCGTCTTCGGCGAACGGTTTTTTTCTATTTCCAGATAATCCAAATATTCTTTTATCAGTTTTTTAATAATCATATTGCATCTTTAATTATACTTTATAAAATTATTTTGCGACAGATGAACCGGTGCAAAAACTTGACAAAACATTACGGTATGCTATAATATAATTTAGCTGGGCTGGTTTATTCCGGCATCCAGCGATACCGCCCAACTCGCCGAGCGCCGCCCGGGCAAGGAGCCGTCATGACATGGCCCTAGTTGACAGAATAAGGATGTAGAAAATCCCCGCCCGAACACAAAAGCGTTTATAACGCTCTGCCGAGCGAACTAAACATTGCTTAGCTATGGGCGCCCAGAACGCCCGCAAAAAGTAATAATATTAGTTCCGCTAACGGCACAAATCGTCGCGGAAGCGACAAACAGCCCCCACTCAGTATCCCGGTTTAACCGGTAAATCTGATGGGGGCTTGCTTTTTTCCGAAACTTAATATATAATATAGAATAATGCTGACAACCAGAAAAAAACAAAATATAATCAAAGAATTCAAAGTCAACGAAAAAGACACGGGTTCTTCGGAGGTTCAGGTGGCTATTTTAACCAGACAAATCAGCGACCTGACCGAACACTTGAAAAAACACCGTAAAGACAACCATTCCCGGCGGGGTTTGTTGAAAATGGTCGGCAAAAGGCGTTCATTATTAAGCTATCTGCAGAAAAATAACGAAAAAAGCTATAAAGGCGTCATTAAAAAACTGGAATTAAAAAAATAATAATAAAGGCGGCACAAAAAACACGAATGCACACGAATGACTCGAATATCTAATTTAGAAAATATTCGTATCATTCGCATGTATTCGTAGATTAGTGTCGCTAAAGCAAATGCGAAGAAAAGATCAAAGAGTAGGAATTTTTGTTGATATCCAAAATCTTTACCACTCTTCTAAAAATTTATACAAGGCGCGGGTTAATTACAAAGAATTGATGAAAGAATTGATTGCCGGACGGCAATTGATAACCGCCATTGCCTATGTGGTCAAGTCCGAAGGCATAGTGGAGGAAACGCCCCGCCCCCGCTCATACCAAAATAATGAAAAAAGTTCTTCTCCGGAAGCGTCGTTTTTTGACGCTTTAATAAAAAATGGTTTGGAATTAAGGAGTAAAGACCTGCAAGTTTATCCGGGAGGAATGAAAAAAGCCGACTGGGATGTGGGAATGGCAGTGGACGCTATCAGAATGTCCGACCTTTTGGATGTGATAATTTTGGTTACCGGCGACGGCGACTTTGTCCCACTGGTGGAATATCTGAAATGGGGGCGGGGACGGACTGTGGAGGTGGCCGCTTTCGGGCGAAGTGCTTCCGGAAAAATTCGGGAAGCGGCGGACGAATTTATTGATTTAGAAAAACTGCCGAAAACATTATTAAAAAAATAAGCAAAAATATGGATTTAGAGCGTAAACAATACAAAACAGAGTTCGCCGGCCAAGAGCTAATTTTAGAAATATCCCGGATTGCCGAACAGGCAAACGCGGCAGTAATTGGAAAATACGGCGATACCGCAGTGCTGGCTACCGCCGTAATGAGTGAAAAGGACAAGGCCGGAGATTATTTTCCCTTAATGGTTAATTATGAAGAAAAATTCTATGCCGCCGGAAAAATTTTGGGCAGCCGATTTATGCGGCGCGAAGGCCGTTCTTCGGATGAAGCAATTCTAAGCGGCCGAATTATTGATAGGACCATCCGGCCATTATTCAACCAATCAACGCGCCGGGAAGTGCAGGTAGTGGTTACTACGCTTTCTTATGACGGAGAAAATGACCCTGATTTTATCAGTTTAATTGCGGCTTCAACCGCTCTGGGAATATCCAATATCCCCTGGAACGGACCGGTGGCCGGCGTAACCGTAGCCAAAATAAAAAGCGAAGAAGAATTTTTAATCAATCCCAAAATAAGCGAATTAAAAGAAAAACCCGTTGAATTTAAGGCCTTTACTGCCGGAACCAAAGATCGGATTAATATGGTTGAGTTGGAAGGCGACGAAGCCGACGAATCATCTCTCTTAAAAGGATTTGAACAAGCGCAGAAGGATATTTCCGACTTAGTTGATTTTCAGGAAAAAATAATTAAAGAGCTTGGAAAGAAAAAAGAAAAAGTGGCCGTAGCGGAACCGGATAAAAAAGTGGAGAAAGAAGTGAGTTCCTTCCTTAAAAATAAATTGGAAGCGGCCGTATTCCATCCGAATAAAATAGAAATGAAACATAAAATCGGCGAACTTAAAAATTCCCTGAAAGAAATGCTGGCAGATAAGAAATTTTCCGAATCGGAAATCGCCGGCGCTGACACTCTTTTTGAAGAAGAAATAAATCAATTAGTCCACAAAAAGGCATTAAAAGAAGAAAAACGACCGGATGGCCGAAAACTGGATGAGGTTCGGGAACTTTATGCCGAAACCGGACTTTTCAAACGGCTCCACGGCTCGGCGCTTTTTGTCCGCGGCAACACCCAATCATTGGCGCTAACTACTCTCGGAGGCCCCGGCGACCAGCAATTAATGGAGACCATAGAATTTTCCGGCAAGCGCCGGTTTATGCTGCATTATAATTTTCCGCCTTATTCTGTCGGTGAAATCAGGCCGTTCCGCGGACCCGGACGCCGGGACATCGGCCACGGTGCCTTAGCGGAAAAAGCCCTGCGCCAGCTTCTGCCTCCCAAAGAACAATTTCCTTACACCATAAGATTGGTCTCGGAGATCCTTTCTTCTAACGGCTCGTCCTCGATGGCAACCGTCTGCGCCGGCAGTTTATCGCTAATGGATGCTGGCGTGCCGATTCGGAGGCCGGCGGCCGGAATCGCCATGGGACTGATGATGGATGAAAACGGGAAAGAATATAAAGTTCTGACCGATATTCAGGGGCCGGAGGACCATCATGGCGATATGGATTTCAAAATCGCCGGCACCGAACAAGGAGTAACCGCCATGCAATTGGACGTAAAAATCCAAGGCCTGACTTCGGAAATCATCGCTAAGACAATGGAACAAGCGAAAAAGGCGCGCCTTCATATTTTAAAAACTATAAATCAAACCCTATCTCAACCAAGAGAAAAATTGTCGCCTTTCGCGCCAGCTATTCTGTCGCTTCATATTGACCCGGAAAGAATAGGGGAGTTAATAGGCCCGGGAGGAAAAGTAATCAACGGTATTATTGAAAAAACCGGCGCCACTGACATTGATATAGAAGAAGACGGAACAGTATTTATCACGGCGAGCAATCAGGAAATCGGCCAGAAGGCCTACGACGAAGTATCGGCCATAATGAAAGAATACGCGATTGGCGATATCGTGGAAGGAACTGTAGTTAAAATTCTTGACTTCGGCGCCATTTTGGAATTCGGCCCGGGAAAAGACGGGATGATTCATGTGTCCGAGCTTAAAGAAGGATTTGTAAAAAAAGTGGAAGATGTCGTCAAAGTAGGCGATATCGTTCGGGCAAAAATCGTAAAAAAAGAAAACGGCAAAATCGGACTTTCTATAAAACAGTTAAACAGATAATTTTGTCTGCTGGCAAAATCAAAAAACTCCTTTCGGGAGTTTTTTGATAATTCAATATGTTATAATAAATTTATGGATGACCCTAATAAAAAATGGCAGCCGCCGGAACCGCCGGCAAATTTGCCGATGGAATCTTCTCCGCCATTTCCTCCACCGCCTCCGGAAATAACCGTCCGAACAATGAAATCCGATATGGACGCCCTAAAACAAACCGGCGGCGCTAACCCGTCGCCAAAACCGTTCGCGCTTCCGGAATTAACCGAAAAAATTCCTTCTCCAAAACCATACAGTCCGCTCCCGCCGCCACCATTGCCCTCCGTAGCAACTCCTAAAATGATGCCAACGGAAACAGAAAAAACGGAAAAATTTGAACAAGAAAAACCGACCGTAACCATTGCCGAAGAAGGAGGCGGCTGGATTAAAAAAATCGCGGTTTGGTCTGGCATTTTATTAGTGGCCGCCGGAATAGGATTTTTCGGCTATTTTGTGCTCTTCCCTAAATTATTTCCAACGCAATCTCCTCCACCGCCAATTGTAACCCTTCCCGAAACAACAGAAACCTCGATAGCAACGGCTCCGGAGACGATGCCGGAAGAAACTTTGCCAGCAGTTAATCCGCACCAATCGTTTTTATTCGCTTCTGACACGATTGCGCAAAAAGACCTGATTAAAGTTGATTTGCTTTCGCTTGTTGGCGCTTTTAAGGAGGAAGCCGAAAAGAATCTGCCGAACGGCTCGCTGTCTGAAATTATTTTTAATAATTCTAACGGGCAAATCCCGTCGTCAGCCGTTTTATCGTCTTTATTGCCGGAATTTTCCGCGGAAAAAATCAAAGATATCTTTGAAGACGATTTTACGGCGGCGCTTTACTATGACGAAAACGGCGCTTGGCCGTTATACATTTTCAAAATCAACTTTAATTCCAGCATCGTGGAAGCGCAAAATGAAATACGCGCTTTGGAAACATCTAAAAACTTATCCAATCTTTTTGTTGAATCGCCTGGCGCCGCCACTTCCGATTTCAAAAATGGCCAAGCCAACGGAACGGCAACCCGTTATAAGACCTTTTCCCAAAAAAGCGCCGCTCTCAATTATTCCTGGCTGGACGACAAACTGATTATCAGCGCTTCTTACGACGGAATAAAAAAAGTGCTCCCTTAATTACCGCACAGAAGATATTCCGGTGGTTTAAAAAATAAATAAAAAAGTCCCGAAGGTCGGGACTATTCTTTTTTAACGGTGATTTGTAATTCCTGATTATCGCGCAGGACCGCAAGAGTAACAGAATCATTATCTTGCCACCAATTATCAAATAAAAAGGTGTTTTCCAGCTCATCTCCGTTTACTCTTACCACCACATCGCCCATTCTTAAACCCCACTTATACAAAACCGAGTCCTCCGACAACTCGTCAATTACCGCTTTTAAACTATACACCGGCAAGGAATATTTTCTTTTCAGCGCATTTTCTACAATAAATTTTTCCAACGTTACTGATAGCACCAAAAGTCCTACTAGGCCCCAAAAAAATGCCGATGCAAGGAATTCCATCTTTAAAAAAGAGGAAATAACAAATCCTACCAAGCTTGCTAAAATTAAAATAAATTCTAATTTAGACCAAATTTTATAAACTCGTTCCATTTTATCCTCCCGTAGATTTTCAAAGTATCAGAAAAATTGTAATCTAATGCTAAAAATAAGTCAATACCAACCCAAACAAACTGCCTATCTGCTGTATGACAGATAAGTAACGAGTGATTAGTTATTCTCGCGAAGCCGATACTGGAACGCTTCGGCTAAATGACCCATAGCCACATTTTCAGATTCTTCCAAATCGGCAATGGTGCGGGCGGTTTTTAAAATTCGGTAGTAGCCGCGAGCGGATATCAGCGATTTTTCTAAAATATCTTTCAAAAACTGGTTGGCCTCTTTATCCAATTGAATCAAATCATCGCACAGCTTGGAACTCATTTCCGAATTTATCAGAATATCCTCGCCCAACTCGGCAAATCGTTTTTTCTGAATATCTCTGGCTTGCTTAACCTTTTTCCTCATCGCCTCCGCCGATTCCAAATTCCTTTCTTTATTCTGCAATTCCTCCGCTTTTACTCTGGGAACATTAATCTGTAAATCAATCCGGTCCAAAAGCGGCCCAGAAACCTTTTTCTGGTAACGAAACACTTCGTAAGCGGAACATCGGCATTCTTTTCCTTGTCCTAAGCCAGCCGAAACATCTTCGTCTCCATAAAAACCACAAGGGCAGGGATTCATCGCCGAAACCAAAATAAATTTAGCCGGAAACACGGCTGTGTCTTTTGCTCGGGACACGGTAATCTGGCCGCTTTCCAACGGCTGGCGAAGCGCCTCCAAAACATCCCGCCGAAATTCCGGCAATTCATCCAGAAACAGCACGCCACGGTGAGCCAAGCTGATTTCGCCCGGTTTAGGATTAGAACCGCCGCCGACAACGGCTACCGGAGATGCTCCGTGATGCGGCGAACGGAACGGCCGCCAGTTAATAAACGATTGGCCGTTAAGCTGGCCGGCGGCGCTGTAAAGCTGGGTAATCTCAATAATTTCCCGCAAGTCCGGGGGCGGCAAAATGGAAACCAGCGCCTGCGCCAGCATGGTCTTGCCAGCGCCGGGACTGCCCTGCATAAACAAATTATGCCCGCCGGCGGCCGCTATCATCAGCGCGCGCTTGGCGTTTTCCTGTCCCTTAATATCCGCTATGTCCACCAAATGATGGGCAGAAGACCAAGACGGCTGGATTTCAGTTTTTGGCTGTTCGTTAATTAAAGAACGGCTTTCCAAATGATTTATTAATTCCAACAAACTACCGACTGGTATGACTTTAACGCCGTCCACAATAGCCGCTTCTGCCGCATTTTCTTTTGGCACAAAAATACTGCCGAACTTCCCGGCTCCGGCTAATTTGGCAAAATTCAAAATTCCGCTCACGCTCCGCAAAGTCCCGTTCAACGCCAGCTCTCCGACGAAAATTTTATCGCTGGCATCAAATTCTTTTATCTGCTTGGTTGCCAGCAAATAACCGACGGCAATCGCCAAATCATAATGCGAACCGGTTTTTTTTAAATCCGCCGGCGCAAGATTGGTAACGATTTTCCGGTTCTCTTTATTGGGTGGCTTCACGCCGCTGTTTTTTAACGCCGAATTAACTCTTTCTTTCGCTTCCGAAAGCGACTTATCCGCCAAACCGACAATCGTAAAACTGTGAAGACCGACATTTAAGTCGGTCTCTACTTCAATTAATTTCGCTTCTATGCCGTCCAAGGCGGCAGAAAATACTTTGGATAAATTGCTCATAAATTTGCAGATTCCTATTATACGGCCTTACAGGCCTTGCACAGCCGGGACTCCGGATTGATTTGTAAAACTTCTATCTCTATATCCATTCCGCATTTCTCGCATTTACCGTATTCGCCGCGGGTCATTTTATCCAGCGCCAATTCAATATCCGCCAGCCGCTCTTTCAGCGCCTGCTGAACGCCAAGCTGGTTGCTTTGTTCTTCGGCCTCATCCGCTTCTTCGGAAAAATCGGTTTCTGTATCGCTTCCGAATTCCGGCGACCGCTTATTGACCTCCGCCCGGGACTCAATTTCTCCGGCTTCTTTTTCTAATTGCTCTTTTAAATTTTGTAATTCCTTTTCCGATAAATGCGACATATTAAAAATAGCTTACCAAAAACCACCTCCAACAGTCAACTACTCAACTAAAAAACGATCGTAAATTAGTTGACTATAACCCTATATAAAAACCGGCGCCTAAAAACCCAAAAAGTATCGTGAATTATTTTTAACTATTAAAAATTAATAATAGAACCGGTTTTATAGACCTTTAAAATATGGGTGTACGGCAGTAATCCTAATTCTCGTAAATCGTGAATAAAATCTTCTGGAAGCCGGAAGTCGCCTATCCAAACACTTTTTTGTAAAAGCCGAAACCCCAAAGTTCTTAATTGTCCACGAAGCCAAATTCTTTTATATTTAAATTTTTCAGGCACATCAAATACCACCACCATTAGATCCTTACTTTTTTCTTTTTTGTATTCTTTAATTGGCAAAGAGTTTAATTTTTTTTCTTTTAAAATAACCAGTTTTTTAATGCCGCCAAAAGTTAAATTCCACAATTCCGAACCGATCTTTCTTTTTTTAATTAAGCCGTCTTTGCGTAGTTTTGAAATTAAAGAATAAAATCTTTTTTGTTCTTGCCGTTTCCATTTTTGATAATCAAATCTAGGCTCATCCATATATCCCAAAAGGTTTTTTGTCACTTTATAACTGCCGCTTGATACCGGCAACATTAATTCTAAAATCTCTGCAGTAGTAAGCGCTTTATGCTCAAGAGATTCTAAAATCCTCTTTATTTTATTCCTTGGGCTATTATACATAGGACTATTATATAATTCTTACTCTACTCAACTAAAAAACGATCGTCAAGTAGTTGATGTGTTGACAGAAAAAAATTCTTAGTATATAATACTCACAGAATACGGGGAGTTGAAAATTTCATATAAGGAGGACAACGCAATGCCCGAACAAGCCGCAGTCAAAAAAACTCCACAATGGTTCCAATCCATTATTGCCAAAACTCTTAAAGTTGGGTTAAAAACAAAGGTTTTAACGGAAAATTTATCCGGAATATCGCTTGACCCGAAATTCGGAATTAAAGAAGAAGAAAAAATTGATTCCCTGACTAAGAATTGGGAGAAAACCGGCTATGCTTTCGTGCGACATCCGGCAACCACCAATGACGTTAATCTTTTTGAAAATCTTCTGTTAAATCCCGATGCCGCGCAACCACTAACTATTACCTTCGGGACATTGCCGACAGAATTAAAAATTAATCAGCAATTGAATTTCCGGCAATCTCCCGGTCCGGAAGCGCCGGGACTGGCATTCGGAAGATTCACGATGTTTGAATCCCGTCCGGAAAAACCAGAACCATTTTATATCAGGAAAGATCCGAGCGAGGGAGAAAAATATCTTAATCTTGATTGTTTTTCCAAATCTCCGGCTTGGAATCCGCTCTTCGTGAAATATCATTTGTCCGTAGTGCCGTCCTTGCAAAAAAATGAGTACGGCTACCTCCGAATTGACGTCGCAAAAAACGAAAACCAGGAAATCGTAGTCACCACTTCTCACGCCAACGAATTAGACATTCCGGAATTCCTAAAAACTGCCAAAACTTTTCCGTATTGACAGTACCAGACCCTTGCCATAGCCGCCGTCGCGGCTTATTGACAAGGGTCTTTTTTTATGCTATCTTTACAACAGTACCAATTACATCAAAAAAGATGAAGGTAGCAACGACAAGGTACGACGGACTGCCCAATGGGCAAGGAGGAAGTAATTATGTCGTGGTTAATGAAAGCAGAAGAGAAAAACAGGATTCTGGATCTCGCGATCCGGCAATCCGAAGCGTACGTAACGCTGGTGACGTCAGAGAAAAGAGTATCTCCCGAAGAGCTTACGAAGCTCAAGGCCGCCGAGAGCGAGGCGCTGAAAAACCTCCGCAAGGAAACGATACCGCTACTCACGAGCGTGGACCACATAAAAGAGTTCGCGCTCCATGTTCGGCAGGAAATCATCCGTCGCCCCGTGGTCAAGGGAACGCCCGTCAAGAAAAACGGGGAGTGGGTGGAGGCGCATGATTGTTGGAACAAGCAAGTCGCCAGTGGACTGAAGAACGCGCTTCAAAGCCTACAGGCGGCGTTCGTGGCAGAGTTCGGGAGCGAGAAGGCACGGGAAGATTCCCGCGTCAAAGTGCTCATGCCCCGCGCTTACACCGCATCTCTGTTCGTACAACTCTTCAATGCGTTGGACGGCGAAACGCCCAACTCAAAAGATGAGTACGGAGAGATGATACGGTTCGGACTGGCACGACTTGACTTGAAAATCGGCGCTCTCGTCAATGCGAAAAAGAATGACGAGGCCAACCGACTGATTCACCTTTACAAAAAGGTGAAAGGGGGATTTTCCGAACTCCTCAAGCCGAAAAGCGAAAAGCTCCCCCCAACCGCGCCGCCGCTCAATATGGAGCAGGCGTTGCCCGAAGGGACTCGCCAAGCCCTGAACATCGTGGTGACTCCTGCTCCGACCGAACCCCAGAAACCCGAAGTGATTCCGGCGCCCAAAGCCGAGAACCCCAAACCGGCGAACGGAGGCAGCAAAAAGCCCGAAGCGAAAGCGACGAACCAGATGGGCGAAAAGCTTAAGAAGGGGTTGGGACGGCCAGTCACTTTGTCCAAAGGAGGAAAGGGCAAATAAGCTCTAAGACCAAAGCCCAGTACCCGGTTTCAGTTCGCAAGAACTGGAACCGGGCTGGGCTCAAATTTTATGTAAGAGAATTTATCCGAGCGCGCTAAAAACGCATTCAGATAAGTTCTTTGCAAACCGCATACGGAAAATACGGAGGAAAAGAAATGTATACCCAGTTAGGGGAGCAAAAACGCAGTCCGGGCGCAACAGGCCACTTGGTCAACAATAACACTATCGTTGATTCCGGAATGGGACTGGTAAATAATAAAAAGGATGAAAATTATTTTCCGGTTGCTCCGCAAAAACCGGTTGATTTAATTATTGTCACTCACAGCCATTTGGACCATTGCGGCAACTTACCGACTATTGCCAAAAATAATCCTAACGCGGTGATTTTAATGACCCAACCAGGCGTGGCCGGCACATATATAATTCTTAATGACGCTCTTAAAATAAACATTCAGGACCAAAAGAACGCCGAAAAAGAAGGTGGGGGGGCCAAACCGCTTCCTTATAACAGAAAAGACATTTATGAAGTTTTTCGCCGCATTCATCCGATACCAAAGCCCGGCTGGTGTTCGGTGGGCTCAAACAGAATTGGTTTTTATTCATCCGGACATATGCGCGGCGCGGCTATGATTTTTCTTATTCCAAAAAAAGGGCCGGCCTACTTTTTTACCGGCGATATCAGCTCACACGACCAACCGCTGGTAAAAGGAGTAATGCTGCCGCCAAAAGAATTCTTTGGCGACGAACTCAAAGAAAAATCCATCGTAATGGTTACGGAAACCACTTATGGAAATAGGGCTCTGCCTAAGCCAATGCCCGAACTCCAAAAGGACTTTCAGGCCCTTATGAAACAAACCGCGCAAAAAAGAATCCAATCCTTTTTGCCGTCTTTCGCCACCAAGGGGCCGGATGTTATTCAACTACTGATTGACGCCGGAATTATTCCTCACGTTGATGGACTGATTCAAGATTTCTGCCAAATGTACGCCAAAAACACCTGGTGCGAACAAGATATTGCCTTTAAACTGAAAGAGTTTGTCGCGAAAAAACTGGTAATCCTTTATAAAAAACTAGATGGAAGTTCACCTCAAGAAGAACATGAAAACGAAGAACGGCACCGCATAGAAACCGCGCTTGGTAATTGTTGCGGCCTTTCTTATCCTTCTCCGATTGTCAGTTCTTCGGCAATGCTGGATAAAGGACGCAGTGTCCAACACGCGGAAAGAATCCTCCCCAATCGCAAGGCAACCGTTGTCTTTACCGGACATATGTTTCCGGGAAGCGTCGGCGAGGAAGTTTTACGGATAGAAAAAGGAAGAACCGTAAAGCTGAATACTTGGGACTCAAATCTTAGAAAAAATATTGAGAAACAGGTGCCGGTAAGCTGTGAGGTGGAACACTTCGGGCTTTCCGGACATGACGAAGGCCCAAAATTACTGGAACGGGTGGCTCGTTTTCAAGAACTTTGCCCGAAACTTGGGGCTGAACTTTTGGCGGTAATCGGCCATCACGGCGATGACGAAAACTACGCCGGTTTTGAGCGGGGAGTAAACGCTCTCGGGCTCGGAATTCCAGTATTTCACGGCGAACATCTGAAAGAAATTCGATTGTAATCAAAACGCCCCCGACAGACGATTGTCGGGGGTTTTTATTTTATAAAATTCAGCCGCGCTATTTTGCGAAAGGATTCCTCGCCCCGATAACTTCAAAATGCAAATGGCAGCCGGTTGGACCGTGAGTGTTGCCGGTATTGCCGATATAGCCGATTAAATCGCCCTTAACCACATAGTCGCCAACCAAAACCTCATTTTTGCCGGTGTGAGAATATTTAGTTTTAACGCCGTTCGGATGCTCAATCAAAATATATTTTCCGTAACCCTGATTCCAGCCGTAAGATGATTCTTCAATTACCAAACCTTCGGCCGAAGCATAGATAGGGGTTCCGCAGGCATTGGCAATATCCACCGCGTTATTATAATGAAGCTGTCCCCAATTCCAGCCGGTAGTCGGAATGGCAAAATAACCGGGGAAATTCGGCAAATTAGCCGCCGAAACCAAACTGCTTCTGCTGGCCGGTTTAGAATTGGGAATAATAATCGTTGAGCCGGCGGAAAATTTAACCGGATTAAAATTAGGGTTGGCGCTTAAAATTTTGTCAACGGCGATATTGTAATTAACGGCTATGGATTCCAATGTTTCTCCATCCCGAACCTGATGCAAAATTCCGGTTACCGGCAAAATAAGAATTTCCTGTCCCGGCTGGAGCAGGGTCGGCTTTAAATTTTCGTTGGCCCAAAAAATCGTGTTTAAAGAAATTCCGAAATTAGCCGCAATGCGGGAAAGATTATCTCCTTTTTGAACCTTATAAATAATCAGCCCTTCCCGCGTCGGCAAGGCATTGCTTAACGGGTTGTTGGCATTCAAAATGGAAGCGCTGTCAACAATTATAAATTTTGTTTCTTGGCCATCTCCTCTTAATTCGCTATCTATGGGATTTCCTCCCTCAACGGCGGCCGCTCCAAAATAAGCCGAATTTTCCGCCAAAAAATTTTTATCGGCATTTTTCTGAGGCGCTAAATAATCGACAAGTAATAAATTAAGGACCGACATCGCGATAATGAAAACAACCGTCATTGCGGTTGTCCAATCTTTCAAAAAATCAAACAGGGTCCTTGTTTTATTAAATTGTTGGCGTAAAATGTCAATAATACATCCAATATAACAAATCAAAGTTCAAAAATCAAAATTACAATGAACGGACATTTTACCAATCTTAATGGCATCCAGCGCGAAGCGGCAGAACACGCCGGTGGCCCGCTTTTAATCACCGCCGGCGCCGGTTCGGGGAAAACCCGCACCCTTACCAGCCGGCTTTTATATCTCTTAAATTCCGGAATAAAACCGGAACAGATTATTGCCATTACCTTTACCAATAAAGCGGCTAAAGAAATGCGGATTAGAATAACTAATAACAAAAAAGTTGCGGGTTATCAATTATTGGTTAATAGTTTATTCATCGGCACTTTCCATTCTTTGGGCGCAAAAATTTTAAAAAAAGAAGCGGGTTGCTTCAATAGAACTTCCGCTTTCACTATTTTTGACGAAAACGATTCTCTGGAAATGATAAAAAATATCTTGAAAGAAGCCAATCTTCCGAAAGCTCGGTTCAACCCTCTGGCGGTTATGGCAAAAATTTCCCAAATTAAAAACGAATTATTGGAAGCCGGCGAAACAACAACAAATAATAATTACGAAAAAATTATTAATTTCACGTTTAAAAAATATGAGGAGGCGCTGGAAAAAAGCAATGCCTTTGATTTTGACGATTTAATTGAAAAACCGGTAAAAATTTTTCAAACCGCTCCAGGGATATTGGAAAAATACCGGAATCAGTGGCGGCACATTTTAGTTGATGAATTTCAGGATGTAAACACCAGCCAATACGTTTTTGTAAAAATGCTCGCGCAGAAACATAGGAATCTTTTTGCCATTGGCGACGACGCGCAAAGCATTTATTCTTTCCGAGGTTCGGATTTCCGTAATTTTTTAAATTTTGAACGGGATTGGCCGGAAACAAAAATTATAAAACTGGAAGAAAATTACCGCTCCACTAAAAATATCATCCGCGCCGCTTCGGAACTGATTAAAAATAACAAGCTTCAAAATCCGAAAAATCTCTGGACTAATAATTCCGAAGGGGATTTAATAAAAATTTCCGCTTTCCAAAACAGCGACGAAGAGGCCTGGGGAATTGCCGAAAAAATTCTGGAAACCGTCCGCCGGGGCGAACCGCTAAACGGAATAGCGATTCTTTACCGAACAAACGCCCAGTCCCGGGCGATTGAACAAACGCTAATCCACAGCCAGATATCTTACGAAATTTTCGGCGGGCTGAAATTTTACGCCCGAAAAGAAATTAAAGATATCATCGCCGGACTCCGATATGCTTTTAATCCCAAAGATTCTTTAAGCGCGGAACGGCTAGTCAAAACATTTTCTAAACCCAAAACCGCTATTCTGCTTGAAAAATTGCCCCAGCTTGCCGGCGAACTTTCGCTCGTGGAACTTATAAATTTCTTCTTAGAAAACACAAATTACCTGGAATATCTTGAAAAGAAATTTAAAAATCCCGAAGACCGGCGGGAAAACATTAAAGAATTAATTAATTTTGCTTCCACTTTTACCGATGCCCAAGAATTTTTAGAACGGGTTTCGCTGATGTCCAGCTTGGATGGCCCGCCAAAATCAGGCGAGGCAAACAATCCGAAATTACGGCAAAACGGGGTAAAGCTTATGACCATCCATCTTGCCAAGGGCCTGGAATTCAATCAGATATTTATTATTGGAGCGAACGAAGGGCTTCTGCCGCACGAGCGCTCCATTGCCAAGGGCGACGAACTGGAAGAAGAACGGCGATTAATGTATGTGGCGATGACTCGCGCTAAACAAAATTTGCATATCAGTTTTTATGATTTACCGTCGCGCTTTTTGGGAGAACTGCCGCCGGAATTGATAGAATTCGCAAAAATAACCGGCTGGGGCAAAGAACAAAAAGACTGGGACGACGAAACCATTTATCTGGAATAATCTATTGACTCCCATATTCAATAAATTGTTAATTATATGAAACAACGGTTAGGGCAACATTTTTTAATAAATAAATCCGCCATTAAAAAAATAGTGTCGGCTTTGGATTTGCAAAACAACGATACGGTTATTGAAATCGGGCCCGGAAAAGGCGCGCTTACAGAACCGCTGATTACAAAATTGCAAAATTGCAAGATTGCAAAACTAATTTTAATTGAAAAAGACCCCGCATTAGTTTATAAATTAAAAAGTTTAAAAAATAAAATATTTCCGAATTTAGAAATCGTTGGTGGGGATGCTTTAAAAATAATTCCGGAATTAATCAGCAATCAGCAATCAGCAATCAGCAATTATAAGATTGTCGGCAACATTCCTTACTACATTACCGGTAAACTGCTGCGTATTTTGGGCGATTTAATTACCCAATTGCCCGATTGTCCAATTACCAATATCGTTTTAATGCTCCAAAAAGAAGTGGCGGAAAGAATTTGCGCTGAACCGCCGCGAATGAACTTGCTGGCGGCCGCCGTCCAATTTTGGGCAGAACCGAAAATTCTTTTTTCGCTTAAATCGGGCGATTTTCAGCCGCCGCCAAAAGTGCAATCCGCTGTTATAAAACTAACTCCTAAACCCTATACCCTAAACCCTGAAAATTACTACAAACTAATCAAAATTCTCTTTAAACAGCCGCGCAAAACCCTGCTTAATAATCTCCAAAACGGATTAAAAATACCGAAAGAAAAGATAAGAAATGAGCTCAAAAAACAAGAAATCAACCCGGAAATCAGGCCACAAAACCTCAGGATTAAACAGATAGAATCATTAACCAACTTATTCACCTCTTTTAGTTGGTTATAAACTGTTAATAATTGTATAATTTTAATAGGAGTTTTCCGCCTAAAAACTCCGATTTTGGATAATTAGAATAAATTTAAATAAAATGGCCTTAATAAAAACTACCATAGCAACCGCGATTATTTCGCTTGGAATTGCCGGGGGGTTTTATATTTTAAAAAATTATAATGCCGACTTACCGACGCCGCTTCAAAATCAAACCACGGCAATTAACAAAAATAGCAGTGACGTTTTAAACAATCCGATTGCCGGCCAAACCTCTCTGCCGACCGCCAATGCTCCAATTCAATCTGCCGGACTTTCCGAAAATCTCACTGATTTATTGCTGGAAGAATTAGGCAAAACGATTGTTCAAAAAAACCCGGGCGGCCCGGAAACCGTTGGCGGCCTAAAACAAATCACCGCTCCAAACCCGGAAACAATAACGCAAGAATTATTGGCGCAAGCGGCGCAAAAATTCAATCCCGAATCCTTAAAACCGACGATTAAAGACAGCGATTTAAAAATCATAAAAAATAACAGTGAGGAAAACATAACTAATTATTTGTTGTCTTTAAAAAAGATACTCTCGGACTCCGCGCGGGATCTTCCTAAAAATTTATATAACAACTCCGATGAATTATCTTTACTAACTATCCAACAACTCCGAAATACATACGGTGGCGCAATTCTGAAAATTTATAATATATCCGTTCCGGAAAAAGCTTTAGATATCCACAAAGAGGAAATAGCGCTTTTAAGTACGAAAAAAAATATTTTTGAAAAAATTCTTGCTTATGAAACCGACCCGCTAACGGCAATAATAGCGGTTAATGAATTAAAAAATACTGATGCGGAGTTTCAAAAATTAAGCAACCGCGTCGCAAAATTCATAAAAAATTATAATTTAAGCATTTAGCATGATAAGGGCTATTTTAAAAAAACTATTTTTGGCAATGGCATTAACCGGCTTACTAAACGGGACGCTATATTTTTCTTCCTGGCAAAAAACTGCTTATGCCATAGCCGGGTCAACTGATGAGGCGTCTCTGGCAACACTGTTAGATATAGCCGGCAATACCGGCGCCGGAGCTGCGGCTGGCGCAACCGGCGCTGGAGCGGAAACCAGCCAATTAACCAAAACAATAACACAACTGGCCTGGGAGGCAGCGGGTCAAATTCTTAAAAAACAAATTCTTGACCGCTTGGTGGATAAAACCGTTGAATGGATTAATAAGACCCCCGATGGCAAGGGGCCGATTATAGAGGACTGGGGAGAATTTTTTGAAGAAGCAAAACAAGGGGCAATAGGAGATGTGGCTAAACAACTGGGATTGGGATTTTTGTGCGCTCCGTTTAATCTGCAAGTCCAATTATCGGTGCTGGCGCCGCGGAAATTCTCCCAAGAAGCGGAATGTACCCTTGACAAAATCACCGGCAATATTGAAAATTTTATGGATGATTTCAAAAACGGCGGTTGGATTGCTTACAACGAACTTTGGAATCCGCAAAATAATTATTATGGGGCTTCGCTTTTGGCGGCTAATGAAGTAACCCGGGCGCAAAATGACGCGGTGTCAGCGGCCAGAGACGAGGCCATTGCCGGTGAAGGATTTCTATCAAGAAAAATTTGCGACGACAACGAAGAAAATTGCCGCACCGTAACGCCGGGAAGTTTTGTCGCCCAAGCCGCGAAAACCGCCTATATTACCTATCCGTTTGACGCCATTATCGGCGCTGATGATGTCGCCGCTTACATTACTGCGATTGCGGACGCCGCTATCAAGAGATTAATAAAAGAAGGTATTGCCGGATTTAAAAGTTCCGGAGGAAAATCATCCGAGTACACCGACGGAACTCCCATTACTCCCTGTTCCGGATTAACCGGCAACGATTATGCCGCTTGCGCCGCGTCCCAATCCATATCCAAGAGTTCCTTTGAAAATGACCGGTTTATCGCAATCGCCCAAATTGAAGACACTTTAAATCCTCGCCTGACCGCGGACTTAATTCTTAGCCGGATTATAAATAATCAGGCCTCATTGACAAGCGCGCTAAAAGACCTTTCGGCCTGCCAGCCGTCCGATAACGATATTCCGGCGGAATTATCGTTGGAAACCGGAGTATTGAATAATTTAAAAATCAAACAAAATAATAATCTTTCTTTCATAGAACCGCTTAAAAACGCGTCCGATAAACTTAATTCGCTTGATAACGGGGACTATGCCGGATTGGCGCTTAATTTAAACAGCGTCCAGCGGATTTTGAATCCGGTTGACGCCGATACTTTCCTCACCTCCGTTAAAAACGATGAAACCAATATCAATCTTAATGTAGACACCAAACTGCCGTCGATTCAGGACGAATTAAGAGACAATAATTGCCTAATAACTCTATGAAACGGCTGACTAAAATAATATTTTTAACAAGTGTAATTCTTTCGCTATCAGGAACGGCTATTATTTCCCGCGCCGCGGAAACCGCCACTCCGATGGATACTTCGTCCATAAATACATCAAGCGGAATGTACTTGTTAGCCTACGCCGCAAGCAAGGGCGTATATCTGGCCGGTCAAATGGTAACCTGGACGCTTAATCTTAACAGCCGGATTCTCGTTGACAATCCAATAGTCGCCGCCGGCTGGACCATAACCCGGGATTTGGCTAATCTCGGATTTGTCTTGGCGATAATCTTAATCGCTTTTACCACCATCTTGAGAATACCGCGATACCAGATGAAAGAAATGCTTTGGAAATTAATTGTCGCGGCTCTCCTGATAAATTTCAGCTTGGTAATAACCGGAGTGGTCTTGGATTTTACCGGCGTTTTAACCAATTTTTTCATCAGTCATTCCATTGCCAACGAAAGCCAAATCAGCCAGGCGCTCGCCAACACCCTGACTCTGCAAACCCTTCTTTCGCCGCCGGCGCAATCCGGCGACTCCCTTTTCCTTCTTAGGTGGGGAACCGGCATATTGGAATTCACTTCCCGATTGCTGTTTATTTTAATTTTCACAATAATGGGCGGGCTTACCTTATTTAGCGTTGCGGCAATGCTTTTTATCCGATACATCGCTATCAGCATGCTTCTTATTATGATGCCCCTTGCCTGGCTGATGTGGATTTGGCCCGACCTGGAAGGCCATTGGAAAGAGTGGTGGAGTAACTTTTTCCGCTGGGCTTTTTACGCTCCGACAGTTACTTTTTTCATTTACCTGGCAATTTTAGCCGCGCAAAAAGCAAAATACGCGGGTTTAGATACATCAGCCATCGGCGTCGCTTCTTCGGATCTCCTTAGTAATAAGTCAACCTCAATCGGCCAAATGATTATGATAATGGGTATTTTAATCAGCGGACTGGCTATTTCCGATAAAGTGGTCAAGACGGGAACAAGCGCCGCCGGAGATGTTTGGAAAGCGACTAAGGGCTTTGCGCTGGGAACAGTAAAATATACCGGAGCCGGCCTTGGTGCCAGAGCCATTGGAGAACGGCTAAGAACAGCAGGATATCAAGAGCCGGATAAAGAGGGTCTGGGCGGAGGCGGAACTCTGGAAAGATTCGCGGCAAAATATGCCGGCAACAGGTTTTTAGGCGGCATCGCCAGAACCGGAAGCCAATGGCTAAGCGCCGGAAAACAAGAACAAGTAAGCAAATACGAAAAAGAATTCGGGACGCTGGCAATGAACAAAGACGCTTTTCTTAATACTTTCATAAGCCCGGGGTTTACTTCAGACCTGCTCCGCAACGACGTCCGGGCCGCGGCCTATATTAACGTCGCCGCCGAAAAAAATATGCTTAATGACCTAAAAAAGAAAAATCCGGATTTGTTTGAAAAAATGGTAAAGACCTCCCAAAAATTGGGCACGGCAAATAAAATTTACGAAGCCGATCCGTTTCTTGCCGGCCTGAAAGTGCCCGGCGCCTCTCTTAAAGACGAAAAGGCCTATTATGGTAATAAAGACGTAATGAGTGAAATTACCAAAGTGTTTAAAAAATCCAAGCCGGAAGCCGTTGATAATATGACAATTGATTTTTTAAAGGAATACCCCGTATTTGTTACCGAGCTCAAACCGCCCCATCTTTCCAGATTTGCCGAAAAAGGCTTTGATGCCCAAAAAGGGCTTGCGGATATACTAAGAGGACTTATTCGGGCGCTTGAAAATAAAGAAAGGGGTTCTTGGGACGATACCGATAAAAAAATCTTTGCTCAAGCTACGTTTATCAATAAAAGCTTTGGTTGGGCGGAAAAAATATCATCGCCGCTATTAGTAAAAAAATCTAAAAAGAAAGGCGATAATAAAGAAACCGAGGCCAAAGATTATACTCACGAAGTACGTTTATGACCCCTTTATCAAATCCAAAATCAACAATCGCCGCTTTTCTTGCCCTGCCCCAGCCGGCAAAAGATTGGCTTTCTTCGGAAAGCAGTGTTTATGCTTTGGGCGAAATAGCCAATCGGCTTGATTTGGACAACGAAGAAACTGCCGCCGTTTCCTTGTTAACGCTCCGCTTGGTGACCAAGGACTTAAATCCGCAGGACTTCATAAACGGATTAAGCCAAGAACTAAATGTTAATTTTGAAACCGCTAAAACTATTACTCAAGACATAGAGGAAAAAATCTTGATGCCTATTGAATCAGAACTTAGAAAAATCGGGGTTAATCTAAATTTGCTTTATTCTTCGCAAAAAGATTCCGGGCAAATGGCGGTTCCGCCCATTCCTCAAACAAAAAGAGTTTCTCCGGAAACTGCTCCTCCCTCAACCGGTTCAGAACAAATTCCTTTTATGCTTCACTCCACAGACGAAACAAATCTTCCGACGCCTCAATTACCGCCTCGCAGTGAGCCCGCCGAACCAACGCAAGAACAACCATCCGCGCCATTTGGAAAAATTAAACCGGCGCCGAATTTAAAAATCAAAAATTATGAACAATCCCCAGCCAAACCAAAAAAAGAACCGGGCGTGCCCGTAAGATTAGAAACTCCGCCGCGCCCCTACGAAACAAAAATTCCAAAAAATGAAACGAGGGTTGTCCACTATGGCGGATTAAGAACTCCGCTTACTCCTCTCGGCTATCCAAAACAGGAAAAAGACGCGGAACACACGGTTGATTTAAGAAAATTAAAAAAACCCGACAACGAAAATACGGTAGATTTAAGAAATAAAAAATAACGCTAATCTGCAAATGCAATTTCAAGTTCCACAATTTATTGAAACTGAGGATAGAATCATAGGTCCCCTGACTTTAAAACAATTTTTATATATTGCCGCGGGCGGCGGCCTGTCTTTTGCGCTATTTTTCACCCTGCAAACTTTTCTTTGGCTCTTGATTACGGTTATTATTTTTACCGTTTCCTTATCTTTCGCCTTTATTAAAATAAACGGCCAGTCATTTTTTACCGTTGCTGTCGCGGCCTTTAATTTTTACTGGCATCCCCGCTTTTACCTTTGGCAGAGAGAAGAAAAAGCGCTGGAAATGCCGAAAATATCCGCCACAACGGCAAAAACCGCGCAGATAAAATCACGCCTGGATAATCTTTGGGAACAGCTGAAAACCAGCAAAAATCCTCTTCCCAAAAGAGAAAAAGCTATTAAACCCTCTATCTTGGAACAGATAAAAAGCAAAGAAGAACGGTTTGAAATAATGCGAAAAATAACCGGCGAAAAAGAAATAGCCAAGCGAATTGACTACCGTTAATTGTATAATTATCCTATGGTCAAAAAACAAGAATCCTTTCCGACCCAGCAATTTATTGAAATTGAATCAATAAAAGACGACGCGATAACCGTAAAAAACGGCGGGTTGCGGAAAGTGCTTTTGATTTCCGGCACCAATTTCGCGCTTAAATCGGAAGAGGAGCAGGGGATTATTATTTACGCCTTCCAGGGATTTCTGAATTCTATTGACTTTACGCTCCAAATTTTCATTCATTCAAGAAAACTGAATATCAGCGATTATCTCACTAAATTGGAAAACCTGGAAATTGAAGAAAAAAACGAGTTGCTTAGAAACCAGATTTCGGAATACCGGGAGTTCATCCGCTCCTTTGTGGAACAAAACGCCATTATGCAAAAAAGGTTTTTCGCGGTGGTGCCGTACGACCCGATTCAAATTCCCGGAGCCGGAGCGAATGCCGGCGAAAAGATATTCAATTGGTTCAGAAAATCGAAATCCGGCCAGAACAGCCCCGAAGAAAAAAGCCGGGAAATCTTGGCGGAAAATCTGGCGCAATTGGACCAGCGGGTAGACCAGGTTATAAATGGCCTTAACCAGATGGGATTGCGCGCCGTACCGTTGAATAACGACGAATTATTGGAATTATTCTATAACTTATACAATCCCACGACTGTGGAAAAAAGAACTATGGATATTGAAGACGCCGGCGAACAAAAAAACGCGAAATAATTTATGGAAAAAAATATAGTAAATTTAATCGCTCCGCCCGGCCTGGAAATCAATTCCGGCTATTTAAAGCTGGGTGATAAATTCGTAAAAACAATTTTTGTTTTTACTTACCCCAGATATCTTTCCGTCGGCTGGTTTTCCGGCATCATCAATATGCCGGAACTGCTGGATATATCCATCTTCATCCATCCGGTGGAAACGCCGCTCGCCTTGAAAAATCTAAGAAAAAAGGCGGCGCAGGTGGAATCCCAAATAATTGAACGCCAGCAAAAAGGAGTGGTGCGCGACCCGCTTCTGGAAACCGCCATGCAGGATATTGATTCTTTGCGCGATTCTCTCCAGCAGACGCGCGAACATCTGTTCAACGCCAGCGTTTATTTGACGCTTTA
>C687J35174_10002386_pt1 | contig 26549 bp, 14 predicted proteins | sample RifCSPhighO2_01_FD_35174 | JGI IMG/M metagenome (IMG submission 35174) | reverse complement strand
GAGTGGCGGTCCTTCTGTCTGGTCGATGTCATAAACCAGCATTATCGGCTGGCGCGGAGCCAGGATTACCATCGGCCGCGCGTCTTCCTTGAGTGTCCGGCGGAACGCTTTGCGCCAGTGGGCTTGTGTCGCGTAGTACGAACAGGAAGGGTTCTGCGACTTCACCAGTAGATTGTTGAATGGGGCGTATTCGCGGAATTTGGCACAAAAGTTGATCAGTTCAGCGAACGCCTGTGAGCCACGATAAGCCTTTCCTTGTCGCAGCAATTCGGTGATGCCGGTATGCGTGTCCGTATCTCTCTGAATGTCTCCACGCAGCGATTCCGCAAGCTCACCGGACTCGATCATCCGCCCGAGAAAACCGCGCGCGTCCTGAGGAAGATCCTTGTTTTGGCTGAGCGTCATGACTGCTGCCGGGATATCCCAGCGGGCCTTCAAGCCTAACTGCGCCTCGATAAAATCGACCAGTTCTTTGGCTGATGGTCTGGAGATATCGAGAAGGGCTATGATCGCCTCTCGGACTTTCAGCCCGAGGTCTTCCGCAGGAGAAAGATCGAGAGGCATTTGCGCTCCTAGAAGTTAACAGTGAATATCCTGTCGCCCAAGCCCCATATGCTTTGGATCGAATGAACCGCCATCATTCCAGAACCAACTTATGGGGCAACAAGCTCCATCAGAATTTTCTCTCTGTAACCTCTCGTTTGAACTTCTACAACTATTACATCACCGGCGTACTTGAGTATTCGCGATAAACCCAAACTCAGATCTTTGATAGCAATTTTGAGCCCATATTTTCCTAGAACAGTTACGAACTGGATGTACTGCTCGCTAACGGCTGGGTCTGCCCCAAGCTTAGCGCCACCAAATAAATACCGGAAATCGGTCAAACCTGCATGAATCTGCTTCCAACCCGTTCCTGTTTGCCCCTTGAAAAGAAGGTCGAAACCATTACTTAACTGAGAAAGGGCCGAGGACGCCAGCGGTATCTGCATCAGATCGTTACGCAAGGCGAGAGCTTGGGTTGGTGACATAAGGCTGACTATCGGCACACGGCTTACAAGAAGATCAATACCAGTCATGAGATGAGCCGCTGCGTCAAATTGCAGCTCAAACTGTATTTTTCCACTGTTACAGAAGCTGACTTCATAGCTGACATACCCATTGGCTGGAATCACATTTGCCGCAGCAAACGCCCCACCCAGTGGATCATTTGGATTAGGTGACCACGTGACACCTGGGTTTGAATCAATTGTCACCACAGATGCCCAAAGTGAGTTTCGCTGTCCAAGAATCGCGCTCATCCATGGAACGTTATACAAATCAGTCTGCGAAATGTTGTAGGTTACGACAGTCGGGGAACCAAATGATGTGCGCGTATCGATAACCAGTCCTTCATATAAACCAAGAGCATTAGTGTCATTGGGATAAGCATAGGTTGGTGCACCAGCACATCCCGCCTTAACGACAATTGTGACTGGACATTGAGTCTGAAGCCCTCCGGTATCTGAAGCTGTAATATTGATCACATGCGCACCAATATCAGCGTCGGTGGGAGTCCAGCTGAATGTACTTGAAACCGGATTCCCAGATATCGGAAGTGCTGGTGTCAGCAAAGCAGTTCCAGGTAAACCCGCTGAATTTAGGGTTACTAGATCGTTAGAATCAGGATCAAATGCGGATACAGAAAATGAAACGGTGCTTCCTGCGAACACTGGAACAGTTGTGTTACAGACTGGCGGTTGAGAGGGGTCAGTCGGTGGGCTTATGGATGGTGGTGTACCAGCGCCAACAATTTTGACGAGATAATCAACCCCAACCTTGGTTCGTTGTGCGCCAGTAGTTACATTGTAATTTTGAATAATAGCTTGCGTTGCCCACAAGCTTCCCAAGGCGATACCCGTTGTATTCCAGCTTACGAGCCCCGTAGTCGAGTTTATGCTAAGGCCGGGTGGCTGTGTTATTCCACCATCTTCTGAGGCATTTGCTAATCTCCATACCAGTGTCGTGTTAGGAGTTGTATCTGCTCCAGGCACAACATAATTACAAATGCTGTTTTGAGGACAGCTAACTATCGGTTGCAAACTACTTACCGGTGATTGGGTTGCCACTAACAGATCGATAAGGGTTTCAACTCTATAGCCACCGTCAGGATTATTCGCGAGAGTGCTGATTCGACAGCAACTATCGATGCTCGCATTCCACGGCGCTCCATTATTGTTGATTGATGCATATGTATGAACTATCCCGGGATTCGAGGTGTTTGGATCAATTGCAACGGCGATAACCCAGTCAGAAACCATGTCATATGCGGTAACTTTGTAATGAAGCGGATTACCACTGGGACCGCCTATGATTGTTCCGTCACCAGGCGACAACTGAGTCCACCCTATAAATTCCGTAATCACGTCACCAGTAACTGCGCAACCATCTGGCCCTGTGCCTGCGTAACCGCAGCGCCGGAATGCATTGACTAAATTAAATTCAACGGTTGTCGGTGAAATATCAGGTCTGGCCTTCCACGTTAAACTCCCAAATCTAAAATGGGTGGCCTCGGCTTGAGGGATGAATAGAGAAAAAGACAATAATGCAAGCGAAACACACAGCCATGAGTTTCTTGTCATTGTTGGTTCCTCTAGCGGTGACGCAGATTTGTTATTGAATAAGGCGATTATTTTTTTGGATTACCTACACATATCGGTGTGGAAGCAATGGTAAATTTTGGCAGCCGATGAGCTGCCACGTCGTATACAAACGAGAGATATTTGAGTAATGCATGATGCCCCCCAAATTCTTATTGCTTTTCTGTAGCGGCCAGCAGATTGGGTCTAAGAGTGCTGCTTCGAGATAGGCAATATCCTCCTGCCTAGGCATGCGGGTCAAATTAGGATCTGCTAATGCAGGGTACAAAAAACCCCGAAAATAAATACCGAGCAAACCTCAGCAAATCCATACATCACGCTTCGCCCTTTCATGGTACAGAAAACAGTTGATTTCTGTACCTAGCCGGATTATGTTCGTGGTGTAGCTCACAACGGAGGGTACGATCATGGGCAAGCAAACAAAACGCGTGGCAATCTATGCCCGCGTCAGCACCGACCAACAGACTACAGCCAACCAGCTCACTGAGTTGCGTGCCGCTGCCAAGCGCATGGGCTGGAAAATCGTTGAGGAGTTCCTGGATGACGGCGTCAGCGGTGCCAAGGGGCGTGAGCAGCGCCCGGCATTTGACCGGCTATGCAAGGCAGCGGTCCGGCGCGAATTTGATGTCATAATGGCTTGGTCGGTGGATCGACTCGGGCGCAGTCTTCGCCATTTGGTAGATTTCTTGGGCGAAATCCATGCCAAGGGTGTTGATCTCTATCTGCACCAGCAAGGCATCGATACCACAACTCCGGCCGGCAAGGCGCTGTTCCAGATGTGCGGGGTGTTCGCTGAGTTCGAGCGCGCCATGATTCAGGAGCGCGTGAAGGCTGGACTCGCCCGTGCCCGGGCGCAAGGAAAAAAACTGGGGCGGCCACGGGTGGCCTTAGAGATCGAGCGTAAGATTCTCAAGGCGCGTGGTAAAGGTAAAGGAATCAAAAAAATCGCCCGAGAAATAGGCATTGGTGTGGGAACGGTCCAGCGGGTGCTTGCAGCGTAAATAGCACACCTCTGATGTAGAAAAAAACATAAATTCTCGCCGTTGATCTTGTCCTATGACTCAGTCAACGATACAGGCAGGTCTCAAAGTTCGGCTTAGGGCAGATCCTGGGCGGGCTGGCTATTTGACTGGCAAAAAACGTGAGGTTAATGGACGGACCTACTGGCAGATTGATTTCCTAGATGGAAGTTTTTTTCATGCAGAGGATCAGCTGGAGGTCGCTGACAGTCCTCTCGATCCTTTGGATCGCTTGCGACAGGGCAGCCTCGGTCGCGCTGCTGATCTTCGGCGAACACTGACCCACGTTCGGTTAAGCGGGCGTCTCGCCAATCTGATTTACAGCATGGAGACAACTAATACGGATTTCTATGCCTACCAGTTCAAGCCAGTCCTGAAAATTCTAAATACCCCCACCAAGGGTATTTTGATCGCCGATGAAGTCGGTTTGGGCAAAACGATTGAGGCGGGGTTAATTTGGACTGAACTGCGGAGCCGGTATGAAGATAGGCGGTTAATGGTGTTATGTCCTGCAGTATTGCGGGAAAAGTGGCGCGCAGAGTTGCATAAACGATTTGGCATAGATGCAGAGGTATTAAATGCGAATCAGGCACTGGAAAAATTCAGGAAAGTAGCAGCAGAAGACAGCTACGCAAGTTTTGCAATCATCTGCAGCATGCAAGGGATGCGGCCCAGAAGGAATTGGGAGGATGCAGATGAAGCAGCGAATAACACATCTGAACTTGCACGCTTCTTGGATAATCGTAAGGAAGAAGATTCCCTAATTGATCTCCTAGTCATAGACGAAGCGCACTATCTCCGTAATCCCGAGTCAATGACATCTGCACTTGGACAGCTCTTGTGTGCAGTCTCACAGCGCGTACTTTTGCTTTCGGCAACGCCTATCCATTTGAAGAACGCAGATTTGTATCACCTTCTCAATCTCATTGACCCGGATACATTCAACCAGCCAACGATATTCGACTCCATCCTTGAAGCCAATGCGCCTATAGTCAAAGCTCGGGAAGCCTTGACCACTGGCCGAATCAACGCGGCGGAGCTGCTCGGCCTGTTTCAGGAGGCAAAACAGAATCCATATCTGGAGGGTAATCGGCAACTTCAATCATTGATTGATGATCTCCAGTCTGGCGCCAGTCTGGATGACCACGATTACCGTAGCAAATTGGTATACCGATTGGATGGCGTCAACCTGTTGAATCATGTTGTTACCAGGACGCGCAAAAGGGAGGTGCAGGAATGGCGAGTATTGCGTGAGGCAACACCCCAGAAAGTAACGATGAGCGAGCCTGAGCACCAATTTTATATAAACGTAACGACCCTGTTACGTGATTTTTGCAAGAGATACCAGCAGCATGAGGGGTTTTTACTCGTGACGCCTCAGCGCCAAATGGCGAGTTCCATGCCGGCCGCGCTGCGTTACTGGCAGCAACGCAAGAAATTGTACCCAGATGAGTACTTTGAGGATTTTGGTGTGGAGATTGAAGAGGAGCCTCCAGGCCCGGTTATCCAGGAAATTCTACGCCATGTTGAAGCACTGGGCGATTTGAAGACACTCTGGGAAAATGACTCGAAATTCAAGGAACTGGCAACCTTGCTGCAAAACTTTTTCACGGATCATCCGGGTGAGAAAGTTATTGTCTTCTCGTATTTTACGGCCACCCTCGAATACCTGGCAGAGCGACTCACTGAAAAGGGATTAACGACGGTTGTTCTATCCGGAGGCCAGGGTATCGATAAGGATCAGATTCTGGAAAGGTTTGCATCGCCCCAGGGTCCACAGATCCTTCTCTCATCAGAAGTAGGTAGTGAAGGCGTGGACCTCCAATTCTGCAGAGTGGTTATTAATTACGACCTCCCTTGGAATCCCATGCGCGTGGAACAGCGCATCGGTCGTGTCGATCGTATTGGCCAGAAGGCAGCAAAAATCTCTATATGGAATCTTATGTATGACGACACGATCGATTCCAGGATATATGACCGGCTTTACGGCCGCTTGGAGATATTCGAACGCACGCTTGGTGGGCTGGAGGCCATCCTGGGTGATGAGCTTCGCAAGCTCACCAATGAGCTGCTTCGTGAGCAACTAACACCGGAGCAGGAACGAGAACGTATCGAACAAACTTCTCAGGCGCTTGTTAATTTGCGGAACGAAGAGCAAAGGCTGGAAGACGAGGCCGCGAGCCTGGTGGCCCATGGTGATTACATCCTCAACCAGGTCAAGGCGGCGAGGGAGTTGAATCGCTGGGTGAGTGGTGCCGATATCAAGACTTATGTAATCCCATTCTTTAAGGAATATTTTGTCGGCAGTCAGTTTCAGCAAGTATCGACAGATGATGAGATTACATACGATATTTCTTTATCGAATGAAGCGAGACAGGAGTTCGATGAATACATAAAAGCAAGAAGGTTGCCTTATTCGACAAGTCTAATGCGAATTGATCCCGCACCAATTCGGTGTCGGTTTGAGAATAAGGTCACAGGGCATCAAATTGGTCGGCCCGAAATCATCAGTCAGTTTCATCCGCTAGTTAGGTTCATTAGTCATAAGCTGAATCAGGAAAGGGCATATTCATACCCTGCGGTGGCTGTGTCGGTCAGTAGCAAGAATTTGCCAGAGCATCTTCAGCGCGGAGTTTATGTGTTTGCTGTTCAACGATGGTCAGTAGAAGGTCTTCAAGTACGAGAGCGGCTATTTTTTGCCGTCGAAAGCCTTGACCAGCCTGATTTGGTCCTGAGTGAGGACGACGCCGAACGACTCGTGGTTATTGCTGCCAGTCATGGTAGGGACTGGCTTGAGGCCCGAAATATTCTGGATTTGGCACAGGTTGAAGAAGTGGCCGCCAAGCTTTGTTTAGGTACGGCAGGAGTATTATTCGACGAATATGTGAACCAGGCTGCGAATGAGAATAACGACCGCGCCGATGTCCAAGAAAAAACCGTTCAACGACACCTCGAAAATCAACGGCAGGTGCTCAATCGAATCAAAGCAGGTCACCTCGCGATGAAGCGCGAATCTCTGGCCAAGGCAACCGATGGCAGACTCCAGAAGCTGGAGAATCGGATTCAATGGCAGCTTCAAAAGATTAATAATGGCAGAGAAACCAAACGCAAGACAGATGATGTGTGTCTCGGAGTGATCAAGGTGGCGGAAGGCTAGGCAGGAATCTGGGGGCGCTTTATGAAAAACAAGCGTGGTGGAATCGGTATTCTGGGGATGAAACTTCTCGAAAAGTTCCGCGAGAAAAATGAAACTGAGCCGCCTGAGGAAAGTATTGAGTCGGTGTGGGCCAAAAAACACGAATCCGGGAAGAATGTGAGTAGCGATAATCATTCGGAAGAGCGGACAGGTAACAAGGCTGGCTCCAAGGATGAACCACAGAATCAAGAAAAGAAAGATCACAGGGATATAGTGATCGGTTTTGATTTCGGTACTGCAACCACAAAGGTTGTTATTCAAGACACTACCCTGAGGCGTGCCTTGGCGGTTCCATTTTCCTTACCCGCAAGATCTATTAACGAGTATCTCCTGCCAACGAAAGTCTTCCGTGCTAGTAATGGAACTTTTACCCTAGAGCCTCAGGACAAAGCATTCCATGATCTGAAAATTACATTCATGGACAGTGCCGTTAATGGCGCCATCGGCGATGAATACGTGAATGCGGCAGTTCCGTGTGCGGCGTATATCGCACTAGTGTTGCAGTATGCCAAAAAATGGTTCTTAACCTCACAAGCTGACATATACCGTAATAGTGAAATCAATTGGTGGCTTAATGTCGGAATGCCGTCAAAAAGTTATGACGAAACACCGGTTAAGAAAGCCTTTTTGCAAATTGCACGCGTAGGATGGCTGTTGTCATCACATTATGTATCAGTCTCAGATGCACTGGTGCGCCAGGCGTTACCTCGCACAAATGCGCCTGCTTCAGGGCGCCTTAACGAGCAAATCAATGTTTATCCTGAGGTGGCGGCAGAGGTAACGGGTTATGCCCGATCAGATGCCAGGCAAGCGGGGTTGCATCTGATGGTTGACGTGGGCGCCGGCACACTCGATGTTTCAACCTTCATATTGTTCAGTGACGAAGGAGAAGACGTTTACAGTTTTCTGGAGGTTGATGTCACGCGACAGGGAACGTTTTATCTGCATAAATTTCGCCTTGAGCAACTGTTTAAAGCAATGAATAGCAAATTTGATGCGCTGGATATGACGAAACCCATTCCCGACGCGTGTGGACAGATGCTTCCGCCGAACGACGATCTTACGGCTATTGATGATGATTTCATGATTGACTGCGTGGGAACGGTGAATGGAGCCGTGGTTAGAACGAAAGGCGGAAGGGCGCAGAATGAGGAGCAGTTTGACCGGCAGACCCCCAAGCCACTACCGGTTTTCTTGTGCGGTGGCGGTAGCCAGGTTGGGCTGTACCAACGTCTGATCTCGACATCACATGCGCGGATGAAACGTAACGGCTATTTCGTTGGGGAGTACGCTGTCAGGAACCTGCCAATGCCAGAGGCATTTCAGGAGAATGGAGTGGAGGCAAAGGACTTTCACCGTCTGGCCGTCGCTTATGGGTTAAGCTTCACGATTCTGGATCTCGGGCGCGTAATTCCGCCCTCGGAAATAAAAAATATACCGATGCGACCGATCGTTTCAGAAATACCAGAGATGGTGACCAAAGACCAAGTATAAGAGCTGAAATTAATCAATCTGTCGGGATAGGTGCACATAGCGAGTTTGTAAATTCAGGGTAGAGGAGGAGCACATGCCAAAAGGCAATAAAAACACGCCAGAGCAAATGAAGGTCAAGAAATGCTTACTGGTGAAATAAGAAGCAAAATCGACAGTATCTGGAATGCCTTCTGGTCCGGCGGCATTTCCAACCCGCTCGAAGTCATCGAGCAGATTACCTACCTGCTGTTCCTGCGCCGGCTGGATGATCTGCACACGCTCGAAGAGAACAAATCCACGCGGCTGAAAAAGCCCATGGAGCGTCGCGTCTTCCCCGAAGGCAAAGACGCGAAGAAACGTCCCTATGAAGATTTCCGCTGGTCGCGTTTCAAGCACTTCGCCCCGGCCGATATGTACACCGTGGTGGGCGAGCATGTTTTCCCTTTTCTGCGCACGCTTGGCGGCGACGATTCGACATACGCCCACCACATGAAAGATGCCCGCTTCACTATCCCCACGCCCGCGCTGCTGGCCAAGGTGGTGGACCTCATCGACGTCGTGCCGATGGAAGACCGCGACACCAAGGGCGACCTCTACGAATATATGCTCGGCAAGATTGCCAGCGCCGGGCAGAACGGCCAGTTCCGCACGCCGCGCCACATCATCCGGCTGATGGTAGAGATGACGGTTCCGCAGCCGAAAGACCTCATCTGCGACCCGGCTTGCGGCACGGCTGGCTTTCTGATTGCCGCGGGCGAATACCTGCGCGAGCACCACTCCGAAATTCTGCGTGACGCCAAGCTTAAGAAACACTTTCACCACAGCATGTTCCACGGCTACGACTTCGACAACACCATGCTGCGCATCGGCAGCATGAACATGCTGCTCCACGGTGTGGAGAATCCCGACATCCGCTACCGCGATTCGCTGGCACAGGACCACGCGGGTGAGGAGGAGAAATACACCTTAGTATTGGCCAATCCGCCCTTTGCCGGCAGCCTCGACTACGAGAACACTGCCAAGGATCTGTTGCAGATCGTCAAGACCAAAAAGACCGAGCTGTTGTTCCTCGCCCTGTTCCTGCGCCTGCTCAAGCCCGGCGGTCGCGCTGCGGTTATCGTGCCCGATGGTGTGCTGTTCGGCTCCAGCAAGGCGCACAAAGAACTGCGCCGGACGCTCATCGAGGAGCAGAAGCTCGACGCCGTCATCTCCCTGCCCGGCGGTGTGTTCAAGCCCTATGCCGGCGTGTCTACCGCCATTCTGCTGTTCACCAAGACCAACTCCGGCGGCACCGACCACGTGTGGTTCTACGACGTGGATGCCGACGGCTGGAGTCTCGACGACAAGCGCACGCCGTTGTTGAGCGAAGACAAGCTCGGTGCCGTGCCAAGTACCGCACTCACGGCCGAAGAACACGCCAAGAACAACCTGCCCGACATATTGGCGCGCTGGCAGCAGCACGACGGAACTGAGCGCGAGCGCGCACGCACCGCGCAGAGTTTTTGCGTGCCTAAAGCCGACATCGCCGCCCACGGCTACGACCTCTCCCTCAACCGCTATAAGGAAGTGGTGCACGAGGAGATCGAGCACCGCGCGCCCAAAGAAATCCTCGCCGACCTTGCTAATCAGGAGGCGGAGATCCAGCAGGGGATGAAAGAGCTGGGGGGGATGCTGAAGTGAGTGCGCGCGGGACAGGATCGACCACGGTGAAACTTGGCCAAATCTTGGAGGAATTCGACGAGCGCCTTGGCGCGCGCCAAGAGCCGGAAGTCCTGACCTTGACTGAGAAGCTGGGATTCATCGCTCAGCGTGTGCGCTTTAACAAGCGTCTCGCAATAGCGGATACGAGCGATTACAAGTTAGTTGGCTTATACGATATCGCCTTCAATCCTTATCTGCTCTGGGCGGGTGCTGTCGCACAAAACACTGAGTGGGAATCCGCGATTATCTCCCCCCTCTACCCGACCTTCCACGTCCGGAAGGGCTACGACCCGCGTTTCGTAAACTATGTCCTGCACAGTGGTGCGATTCGCTCGCGTTACGACGGCATCTCATTTGGGTCGGTGCCAAGAAAGCGTCGAGCTGCGGTTCCAGATTTCCTGAACTTGCGCATCCCTCAGCCGCCCCCCCTCCCTGAGCAACGACGGACTGCGGAGGTGCTTGACCGGGCTGAGGCGCTGCGGGCCAAGCGCCGTGCCGCCCTCGCCCAACTCGATGCCCTCACCCAATCCATCTTCCTCGACCTTTTCGGTGACCCAGTAGTGAACACCAAAAGGTGGCCGATTAGGAAATTCGTCGAGATCGGAACGCTAGATCGTGGCATATCTAAACACCGCCCGCGTAACGCACCAGAGTTATTAGGTGGACCACATCCATTGGTTCAGACTGGTGAAGTTGCGAACTGCGATGGCTACATCCGCAGTTACACAAGCACGTACTCAGATATCGGCCTACGACAAAGCAAGATGTGGCCAGCGGGAACACTTTGCATCACAATTGCCGCCAACATCGCGAAAACAGGCATTCTCACCTTCGATGCATGCTTTCCGGATAGCGTTGTTGGCTTTCGCGCTAAAGAACCAGCCACTGTGGAGTTTGTTAGGGGATGGTTGTCGTTTCTCCAGGAGGCACTAGAAGACTCAGCGCCGGAATCCGCACAGAAGAATATCAATTTGGCGATTCTTCGCAACTTAGATATACCGTTTCCACCGCTCGACCTCCAACGCGATTTCGCCCGCCACATCGCCGTCGTCGAAAAGCTAAAAACTTCCCACCGAGCCTCGCTTGCCGAACTGGACGCATTGTTCGTTGCCCTCCAGCACCGCGCTTTCCGGGGGGAGTTGTAAACGATATGCAAAAAGTCCTCAGTAGCGATTTGTGGAAGGCGGTACGAGCCCATGCACGAAAGACACAGTGTCGAAAGGTGGCCATGCTTATGTTACCCAAGACCTGGTTGGGTTTAGCAAAGGTGACACCCTTGTGGTTGATGCTTCCAGGCATGCAATTTCCAGCGGGGAGACTGCCGCCAAGCTACTGCGAACACTAAAAATGAAGGGTGTGCACATTTACCATTGCGCGGGCCTGCATGCCAAAGTGCTGTTGCTGGACGATGTGGCGGTCATCAGTTCCGGAAAATGGAATCCTGCAGCCAGAAGGTGAGCACGGCTATGTTTGCACACCTTCCCTAGTAAGGGTTGTGGCAAGACTGCTGATTGTCTTGGATGGTCAAGTGCCTGTTAGAAATCATTATATTAAGTTAAGTAACCCGTCCTGAATTGGAGACGACGATATGGATCAAGGAACAATCACCTGCCCGAGTTGTGGCCACGAATTTGAACTATCTGACGCGCTGACTCACCAGATCAGAGAAAGTCTTAAGTCAGAATTGCAGGCAGATGTTGTAAAACGCGAGGCTGAGGCAAAGAGAAAGTTCGAGGACCTGAAATCAAGAGAGGAGGCTCTAGTAAAGGCTAAAGAAGATATGGATTTGCAGGTAGAAAGCCAATTGAAGCTAAAGTTGGCGGAAGCCGAGGCCAAGGCGGCAAAGAAAGTAGAAGCCAAGTTTGCTGATCAACTCAAAGAATTGCAGGAGTCGCTGAATGAGCGAGACAATTCCATTAAGACCTTTCGGGAAAACGAGCTTGAGTTGCGCAAGCGGCAAAGGGAGCTGGAGAGTGCCAAGGAAAATGCAGAGTTAGATATTCAGAGGAAGCTTGACGAGGAACGGGCCAAGATTCGGCAAGAGTCCGAGTCCAAAGCCCAAGAGCAACACAAGCTGAAGGATCTGGAAAAAGATAAGGTAATTAACGATCTAAAATCTGCTCTTGAGGATATGAAGCGTAAGGCGGATCAGGGTTCAATGGAAACTCAAGGCGAAGTGCTGGAGCAGGAGTTCGAGATGCAGCTGAAACGGTTTTTTTTGCACGACGATATTCAGCCCGTTCCTAAGGGTATTCGTGGGGCGGACTTGATCCATACCGTGCGTACTCCGCATGGTGGAAATTGCGGCGTGTTGCTCTGGGAAACCAAGAACACCAGGTCTTGGAGCTCCCAGTGGATTCCCAAACTGAAGGACGACATGATCGAGACGCGGGCCTCCATCGCTATCCTGGTTTCCGTAGTTTTGCCCGATAATGTAAATCGTTTTGGATTGCTAGACGGGGTATGGGTTTCTGATTTGCAATCCGCAATACCTCTCGCGGCCGCTTTGAGAGAGCAGCTGGTGGCGCTCGAAAGGGAGCGTGCGCTTTCTGTGGGAAAAAACGAAAAAATGGAAATGCTTTATCAATACCTCGCTGGCACAGAGTTCAAACAAAAGATTGAAGGTATTGTTGAGGCCTTCACGGCCATGCAAGACCAGGTCAACAGGGAGCGCCGCGCTATGGAAAAGAATTGGAAGGAGCGCGAGAAGCAAATCGAGCGAGTCATCAAAAACACCGTCGGGATGTATGGTGATATGCAAGGTATCCTCGGTGGGAAGATCCCGCAGATCCCGGCTCTGGAACTTGAAGCCCAGGCAGTCAAATCACTGCCCGATGACTCAGACAATGAATCGCCCGAAGAGGGCGCATGAAGGTCTAATGGGGCGGTTAGCGCCTCTAAACCAAAGGAACAATTTAAAGCGATGCAACAACAAAACATCCCTATCCACACATTGGTAGATATGTATAAACGTGGGGAGCTGCGGCTTCCTGAAATCCAGCGCCATTATGTATGGCGAGCCACCCGCGTGCGCGACCTGCTCGACTCGCTTTACCGAGGATACCCGAGCGGTTCAATCCTGATGTGGGAGACGGATGAACCGATCCCAACTCGCGATTTCGCCATCACGCAGGATACATCGGCTTTTGCTGGACGTAAGCTGCTGCTCGATGGGCAGCAGCGGTTAACATCGCTGACAGCAGTACTTAATGGCGAGCTGGTGAACGTGCGCGGACGGAAACGGCCGATTGAGATTTTGTTCAATTTGGAACATCCAGATGGGCCGCCGACTGAGGTAGTTGAGGTGGAAAATGACGAGGAATCGCCAATCACACCTGACGATGAAGTAGTGGACGACACAGATGAGAATGAAGACAGCGAAGAGGGGCTGATCGAGCGACTAAACCGCCGAACATTCGTGGTCGCAAGCCGGAATTTGCAGGCTCTTCCAAACTGGGTGTCGGTAAGCGAGGTATTCAAGTCAAGTGACACTGTCATCTTGAAAAAGGCTGGAGTGGCTACGCTCGAAGATCCACGCTACCAGAAATATTTGGACCGGCTTACAAAACTGCGGCATGTGAAAAGCTACCCGTATGTGGTTCATGTGCTCGAACGTACCATGAGCTACGAAGAAGTGACTGAAATATTTGTGCGCGTGAATTCCCTGGGCGCCAAACTACGCTCGTCAGATTTGGCGCTTGCGCAAATGACTTCTCGTTGGCCCAATCTACTCAAGCTGCTGGAGGAATTTCAGGAGGAGTGCGAGAAGGTTTGGTTCACCATTGATCTAGGCCAACTGGTGAGGGCAATCGTAGTGTTCGCCACCAAGCAGTGCTTGTTCCGGACTGTAGGAATTACACCCATAGAGCGCCTCAAGCTGGGATGGGAGGAGGCGAAAGAAGGGCTACGCTTTGCGGTCAATTTTCTCCGCGCCAATGTCGGGATTGAGGATGAATCTCTACTGTCTTCCCCAATGTTTATACATGCACTTGCTGCGATCAGTCACGTAAAGAAAAACAAACTGACAAAACAAGAACAACAATCTTTGCTCCACTGGCTATTGGTGGCGAATTCACGTGGTAGATATTCACGAGGTTCTACAGAAACACTTCTGAACGAAGATCTGGCCATCATTTTCCGCAGTGGTGACGTTTCCGCCTTGCTCGATCCAGTGAAACGCCAATTTGGTCGAATTCATATCGAAGCCAGTGATCTGGCCAGTCGTGGTGCTAATAGTCCTCTTTTCTCGCTCTCATATCTCGCCCTTAAGCATAACGGCGCAAAAGATTGGTTCAGCGGTTTGGGCCTTTCGCTCACTCACCAGGGGAAAATGCACTTTATTCAGTGGCACCACGTCTTCCCAAAGTCGTTACTTAAAGCGCGTGGGTTTGAGACCGGCGAAATCAATGAAATCGCTAATATGGCGTTTATTACCGGCCAGACGAATCGCCGAATCAGTAACAAGGACCCAAGCGAATATTTGCCCGACATAGTTACCAAACAAGGAAAGGCAACGTTGGAGTCTCAACGGGTTCCGGCTAGCCCCGAGTTATGGAAGTTGGATAGTTATCGTCAGTTCCTGTCGGCGCGCCGCGAGGCATTGGCTAAGTGCATGAATGAGTTTATTCAGAGCAAGGCAGGGTTGTAACTATGCTTTTTGGCTTCCTCCAGGATGAATGGCCTACCGTATCTGAGGCAGCCAACAAGGCTGCTGCGGCGGTACATTCGGATCCAAGGACGGCATGCTTCTACGCCCGGCGGGCGTTGGAACTGGCAGTGGCATGGGCCTACAAGCATGATTCTTCGCTACGGCTGCCATATCAGGACAATCTGAGCGCTCTCATTCACGAGCCAAGTTTCAAACAAGTTGCGGGTGAGGCGGTGTTCAGCAAGGTACGGGTGATCAACCAGCTTGGTAACCAGGCTGTGCATAGCCACCGGCCTATCCAGTCGTCCGATGCGCTGGTGGCAGTACGTGAGTTCTTTCATGTCAGCTACTGGTTTGCCCGCACTTATGGGCGCAAGGCCCGGCCGGCGCCGGGTTTGACGTTCGATGCCAATGCGCTGCCCAAGGCCGCAGCGCTTCCCAAACAGACCATCGAGCAATTGCAGAATCTCGAAGCCGGTCTACGTGAGCGGGACGAAAAGCTCGCGACACTGTTGGCTGACAAGACGGCCCTGGATGAGGAACTGAAACGCCTGCGCGTCGAAGTAGCCGCGGCGAAAAAGGTAGCCAATGCGCAACCAGACGCGCACGACTACTCCGAGGCCGAGACCCGCGACTACTTCATTGACCTGCTGCTGAAGGAGGCCGGCTGGGCGCTCGATCAGCCCCGTGACCGCGAATTTGAAGTGGCCGGCATGCCCAACACCCAAGGCAAGGGCTTCGTGGACTATGTGCTCTGGGGGGACGACGGCAAGCCGCTGGCGCTCGTTGAGGCCAAGCGCACCCGGCGCGACCCGCGAGTGGGGCAGCAGCAGGCGAAGCTCTATGCTGATTGCCTGGAAAAACAATTTGGCCAGCGGCCGGTAGTCTTCTACTCCAATGGCTATGACCACTGGCTATGGGACGATACTCGTTATCCGCCTAGGCAAGTACAGGGCTTTTACAAGAAAGCCGAACTGGAACTCGTGATCCAGCGGCGCAGCAGCCGTAAGCCGCTCGCTGAGGCCGGAATCAATCCGGTGATCGTCGAACGCTTCTACCAGACCCGTGGTATCCGACGCATTGCCGAAGCGATTGAGCGCGACCATGATCGTAAGGCGCTGCTGGTGATGGCCACAGGCGCGGGTAAGACGCGCACGGTTATTGCGCTTTGTGACTTGCTCATGCGCTGCAACTGGGCCAAGCGTGTGCTGTTCCTCGCTGACCGTGTGGCGCTGGTGCGTCAGGCAGTGAATGCATTCAAAACGCATCTGCCCGATTCTGCGCCGGTGAATCTGGTCACCGAGAAAGACACCGAGGGGAGAGTGTTTGTTTCAACCTATCCGACCATGATGGGCTTGATTGACGAAACCAACGATGGACAACGCCGTTTTGGCGTGGGCCATTTCGATCTGGTGATCATCGACGAGGCGCACCGTTCGGTGTTCCAGAAGTACCGCGCCATCTTCGAATACTTCGATTCGCTACTGGTGGGCCTGACCGCCACGCCCAAGGACGAGGTGGACCGCAATACATACAGCCTGTTTGATCTGGAAAACGGCGTGCCCACCGACGCTTACTCGCTCGAAGAGGCGGTGAAGGACAAGTTCCTCGTGCCGCCCAAGGCAGTATCGGTGCCGCTCAAGTTTCAGCGCGAAGGCATCAAGTACGACGATCTCTCGGAAGAGGACAAGGACCAATGGGACGCGCTGGAGTGGAGCGAGGACGGCACAGTACCTGACCGGGTGGAAGCCGAGGCGGTCAACAAATGGCTATTTAACAAAGACACGGTGGATAAGGTTCTGGCGCACCTGATGACGCACGGATTGGCTGTGGCCGGTGGCGATCGTCTTGGGAAAACCATTCTCTTCGCCAAAAACCAGGCGCATGCGGAGTTTATTGCCGAGCGGTTTGATACGAACTATCCCCATTACAGAGGGGAGTTCGCACGCGCAATCACTTTCAAGATTGAATATGCACAGAGTCTGATTGAGAATTTTTCGATCAAGGACAAGGCGCCGCATATCGCTATCTCGGTGGACATGCTTGATACAGGTATAGATGTGCCAGAGGTGGTGAACTTGGTCTTCTTCAAGCTGGTACGATCTAAAACCAAGTTCTGGCAGATGTTGGGGCGGGGAACGCGCCTTTGCCCTGATCTGTTCGGGCCTGGACAGCACAAACAGTTCTTCTACATATTCGACTACTGCCAAAACCTGGAGTTTTTCAGCCAGAACCCAGAGACGACAGATGGGGTGCTGGGCGAGTCGCTGGGCAAGCGGCTATTCAAGGCGCGGCTCGAACTAATTAGCGAGTTAGATAGCCGGATCGTAGCGGAGGGGGTACGTGACGCGAGCAAGTACCCCACCCCGGTTTATGGTGAGCCGGCGACTGAAGATGAAGTTCGCCGTTCCGCTACAGCGACATTGCATGGTGAAGTCGCCGCGATGAACTTGGAGAACTTTGTTGTCCGGCCCAAGCGGCGGCTGGTTGAGAAGTACGCTAAGCCCGAGGCTTGGGCGCGCCTGACAGGCGAGACGATTACCGAACTGTCGCAAGAGGTAGCTGGACTGCCTTCGGAACTGGAAGCCGAGGCGGAGGAGGCAAAGCGTTTTGATCTGCTCATGCTCAAGCTGCAACTGGCATTGTTGCGTTCAGAGCCCGCCTTTGTGCGCCTACGCGACCAGGTGATCGCCATAGCTGGGTTACTCGAAGAAAAGAACACCATCCCCAATGTTCGGGAGCAAATGGCACTGATTCAGGACATTCAGACCGAAGAATGGTGGCAGGATGTCACCACCCCAATGTTGGAGAGTGTGCGCCGGCGATTGCGCGGTTTGGTGCATCTGATCGAGAAACAGAAACGCAAGCCTATCTACACGGACTTCGAGGATGAGATTGGCACCGAGGCGGGCGTGGAATTACCAGGTTTCACCGCAAAAGGAGACTTCGAAAAGTTTCGTGCCAAGGCCCGCGCCTTCCTTCGCGAACATCAGGACCACATCGCAATTCACAAGCTACGGAAAAATAAGGCACTGACAGCGTCGGATCTTTCAGAACTGGAGCGTGTTCTGGCCGAAAGTGGAGTTGGCGGAACCGAGGAGATCAGTCGTGCCAAGGCAGAATCGCATGGCCTCGGATTGTTTGTGCGCTCGCTGGTGGGGTTGGATCGAGAAGCTGCCAAGGAAGCCATGGCTGGGTTCCTGTCTGGCAAGCGCCTTGCCGCTAACCAGATTGAGTTCGTGAATCTGATCATCAATCATCTCACTGAACATGGCGTGATGGACGCATCACTCCTTTACGAATCTCCATTCACCGACCTCACTCCACAAGGTCCTGACGGACTCTTCACCTCGGCACAAGTAGACGAGCTGATGGGAGTGCTTGATCGGGTCAAGGCATTGGCAATGGTGGGTTGAAGAGCGGAGATTTTGAATACCGCTGATCTACTAACTAATACGTTGTTCCGCCGGACGTGAAAAAGTGACACGCCGGTGAACTCGGTGCTTAGAGTTTCTAGGGGAATACCATGCATAAGCCGCAATTTATCAATGGCGCCAATCCAGAAAACCAGCGGTTTGTCGATTCAGCCTAAGGTACAGAGATGGCGCGCAAAGGGTTGTCCAAATCAAAGGTCATGTCCGGGATCCAATGCCCCAAGCGTCTTTATCTTGAAGTCTATAAACCAGAATTAGCCGATTACAGCGAGGCCACCTCGGCCTTTGCCATCGGTCACGAGTTCGGCGACCTGGCGCGCACCCTGTATCCCCAGGGCGTATTAATCGAGCATAACGATAATCTTACGGCGGCCATTGAAGAGACAAGTCACCAATTAAAATCAGACAGCGTAAGAACAATCTTCGAGGGCACCTTCTCGCACCACGGAGTGCTGGTTCGTGCCGACATCTTGCAAAAGAACTCGGCCAGCCTCGACCTCACCGAGGTGAAGGCATCGACATCCGTAAAGGACTACCACATCCTGGACTGCGCCATCCAGGCGTGGGTTATTCAGCGGGCCGGGCACCCGGTCGAGCGGATTCAGCTGGCCCACGTCAATCGTGATTTTGTTTATCCGGGCGGAGGTCAATACGAAGGTATCCTTACTAAGGTAGACGTGACAGAAGAAGCGATGGAGTTTGAACCCCAGATCATGGGGTGGGTAGAAACCCTGCAAAGCGTGCTCGCGGGCAGTGAACCAGACATTAAGGTGGGCGATCAGTGTAACCGGCCATTCACCTGCCCCTTTCAGTCCTATTGCTATCCCCCGCAACCCGATTACCCCGTTACCGAGCTACCCGGCAAAGGTAAAATAGTTAAGGAGCTGCTGGCCGAAGGGATTGTTGACATTCGCGACATTCCGGCAGGGAGATTAACGAGTCCCACTCAAGAGCGAGTTCGCCGGGTCACAATGGCGGGTACCGAGGAACTGCTACCGGGAGCCAGCGAGTTATTGCGAGCATTACCGTATCCGCGCTACTACCTGGATTTCGAGACGATTGGAATGGTGGTGCCACGTTGGGAGGGCACACGGCCTTACCAAGGTTTGCCATTTCAGTGGTCATGCCATATCGAGCTCGAAACCGGCGAGATTAAACATACAGAATATCTCGATACCAGTGGTGAGCCGCCCATGCGCTGCTTGGCGGAGGCGCTCATCAAAACCCTGGGCGAGGCCGGCCCAATATTTACCTACACGAAATTTGAAAATGACGTGATCCGGGGTCTTGCCCAAATGTTCCCGGATCTAGCGCCGTCGCTGAAGCAACTCATCAGTCGGTTGTTCGACCTGCACCCGGTGGTACGGGATCATTATTACCACCCCGACATGCTGGGCTCATGGTCAATCAAGGCCGTACTGCCCGCAATAGCGCCGGAGCTGAGTTATACGGCGTTGAATGATGTGCAAGACGGCATGGCCGCAGGTCAGGCTTATCTGGCGATCTTGAGCCCACAGACGGAGCAGGAGAGACGAGAGGAGTTAATTCGTGCCCTTCTGGATTACTGCAAACTCGATACTTTGGCCATGGTGCGAGTTGCGCATAAATTAATGAGGTCGGGTGCTTAGTCTGGCCAGGTGGACTGAGAAATGGGGAAGGTCAGTGCTGAAGGCAATCTGCCGGGCGCTGGAAGCGGAGATCGAGCACACCCCCATGCTCCTCACATCTTCTAAGCCATCCTCAAATAGGAGTTTGCATCAGCACAAAAGTTATGACGGAATAACAGCTAGACCAGCTTTTTTTAAGTGACAGAAATACCCATGATCTCAGGTTCGAGAACCTTATCTATGGCGTCCGGAGGTGGGTACAAAAGGCGGGACTATGAATAACACACGACCCGTGCAAACATAACCAAAACAAATGCTTGGCCTGCTTGTTCGAGTCCTAGCGGGGCGACACTCTGGAGCTGTCGGCTACGCAACCAAGTGCTACCACTTTACTACCAGTCTGAGCGAATCTAGCATGATTCACCATGATCCATGGCAGCAACCATCGCGCCTAAGTATCTGATTCGGTGTCGGTAGGTTTTCCTGGATCATCTTCCGGCCGTTCTGAAAATCCGCGTGTCGTTGGTTCGATTCCGACCCCGGCCACCATTTTTTCAACGACTGGCAACGCCCTTCCGTCCTTGGACCTCAAGCATGCCTTTACGCCACTGGGAACGACACCGCACTGAACGCACCGGNTGGCTCCGCGCGTCGGTGCTGGGCGCGAATGACGGCATCGTATCAACAGCGAGCCTGGTGCTGGGCGTTGCCGCGGCGCATGCGACTCACGGCCAGATTCTGGTCGCGGGGGTCGCCGGGCTGGTTGCCGGAGCCATGTCGATGGCTGCCGGTGAGTATGTGTCCGTCCATTCCCAGGCAGACACCGAACAGGCAGACCTGGAGCGCGAGCGGAAGGAACTTGAAGCAAACGACCAAGACGAGCGCAAGGAACTGGCGGCGATTTACGTCGGACGCGGCCTCGATCCTGCGCTTGCGCAACAAGTCGCCGATCAACTCATGGCGCATGACGCGCTCGGCGCGCATGCCCGCGACGAACTCGGCATCACCGGTACTCTCAGCGCGCGTCCGATTCAGGCGGCGTTTGCGTCGGCTGGCAGCTTCGCTGTGGGAGCCGCCATGCCGCTGCTGGTCGCGGCCATGGCCCCGGAGGCGAGCCTGATTCCCCTTGTCTCCGGAACCTCGCTGGGGTTCCTCGCACTCCTGGGCGCGGTGGCGGCGCGGGCGGGGGGTGCCGGCATGACCGTGGGCGCCATGCGCGTCACGTTCTGGGGGGCGCTGGCCATGGGGCTGACCGCCGGCGTCGGGGCGCTGTTCGGAACAGTTGTATGAGCGGGGCCAACCGGCGGCGAAGTAGTGGCGATGCCGTTGTGGAAGGGCGTGAGTGTTTGACGTTTCAACAACACTGACTCTTTGATCGCCCAGTTCGAGAGCGACGCCGCTAAGCAGCGCATCTCAACCGCGGCGTTGGCTGAATACTTCCTAATTCAATATTCATTCTAATCCTGTATTGCCAATACTCGCGTCACCCAGTCCCCGCGTAGCGTTTTATTCCATCCCGCACAATTCGTCTCGTTAAGTCGAGACCCGCGNGAATCATTTCTTCTTCCATCTCGTGGTCCGCTNCCACGAACGTATCTGCACCACTTCAGTTCNGGTCTGGTGCAGGCTTCACGGTATTGGTGCATGTAGCCAGCACGTAAACACCGCATTTCACTCTAGCCCCTTGATTTCATGGGAGCTCCCGATATGGCACAGCGGTTGCTATTGCATGCAGCAACATCTCCGATCTCCGGGGTGTGATTGCCGAATTTTATTGAGGAGAGCTACGGAATGAATTGGCGGGAGTTCAAGCAGGCGGGCCATTGGCCGACGCTGCTGTCGGCGTTTTTGTATTTTGATGTCAGCTTCATGGCCTGGGTGGTGCTGGGACCGCTGTCCCTGTATCTCACTCAGGACCTTGGGCTCACGATTGAGGAAAAATTCAGCGTGGTGGCCATTCCGATCCTGGCGGGCGCGCTGCTGCGCGTGCCGCTCGGCATGCTGGCGGACCATCTCGGCCCCAAGCNCACCGGCAGTCTGGCGCAAATGGTCGTCATCGCCGGTATGGCCTATGCCTGGATNTTCGGCCTGCACTCCANACTGGAAGTNGAACTGCTCGGCGTGGTGNTGGGGCTCGCCGGCGCCAGTTTCGCCGTGGCGCTGCCGCAGGCCTCGCGCTGGTATCCNCCGAAGTACCAAGGCGTGGTTTTGGGCATCGCCGGTGCCGGCAACATGGGCGTGGTGCTCGATTCCCTGTTTGTGCCTTGGATGGCCGAGCACTGGGGCTGGCAGTCGGTGTTCGGCGTATTGCTGATTCCGCTGGGCATCGTGCTGGTGCTGTACATGCTGATGGCCAAGGACGCACCGGAAACGCGTGCGCCGGTGACATTGGCGAACTATGCGAATGTATTGCGCGACCGCGATACCTGGTGGTTCATGTTCTTCTACTCCATCACCTTCGGTGGCTTCGTGGGCCTCGGCAATGCGTTGCCGCTGTATTTCACCAACTGGTATCACACTTCCGGTATCGCCGCCGGTCTGATGGCGGCCATGGTGGTGATGGCCGGATCGATGGCGCGTCCCATCGGTGGCATATTGGCCGACCGGTTTGGCGGTATCCGTACCCTGGAGCTGTTGTTTGTGTTGGTCGCGCTCGCTTACATGACGGTGGCGATGTTGCCGCAGGGACCGGCGCCCGTGGTGGTGGGCGATGCCAAGGTGGCCGGTTGGGCGCTTGCCGAGCTGCCGGGCATCGCATGGCTGGCCGTGGCGGTGTTTTTTCTCAGCGCGACCGCGCTCGGCATGGGCAATGGCTCGGTGTTTCAGCTGGTACCGCTGCGGTTCCGCAACGAAATCGGCGTCATGACCGGGCTGGTCGGCGCCGCCGGCGGTATCGGCGGGTTCTTTCTCGCCAAGGCGCTCGGTATTTCCAAGGGCATGACCGGCGGTTTCATGGGCGGATTCACGGTGTTCGCCGGCCTGGCGGTCATCGGCCTGTTCGGCCTGATGGCGGTCAAGACGCGCTGGCGGACGACTTGGGGTGCGGTCTCGGGGGCGCAGGTGTGAAGCTGTCACAAAACCTGCTGCGCATGCGTGATCCGGGGTCGGGCGGTGCTCGGAATTCTCATGGACTGCCGTGTACACTCCGATTCCTGCGCTCCGGCCTTCCCCGGCTGACGCCCGCTCGCGACGGTTTTGAGACGGCTTCAAGCGCGACTTGTGGGCTGTGCCGGTAGACCGCTAATCTCATGGCATGAGCGGAAACCAGCTCGAAGTCCGGTTCGGCCAGGCGAGCGAGCAGGGGCGGCGCGAAACCAACGACGATTTTGCATCCGTCCGCGAGCACGACGGCAGTGCCCGCACTGTCGTGGCCGCGATCGCCGACGGCGTGAGCGGCGCCGGTGGCAGGCCAGCCGCTGAAACTACGGTGCGCGGTTTCCTCGACGGCTTTCCGAGTGAACCCGTCACGCTGTCGGTAGAACGCGCCGCGAGCCGTGTGCTCGCCGCGTTGAACCGCTGGGTGCATGCCCAGGGCCAGCAGGATGTCTTGCGACGCGGCATGTCAACCACCTTTACTGCCGCCATTCTGCGCGGCCGCCGCCTGCATTCCGTGCATGTCGGCGATACGCGCACCTACCGGCTGCGCGATGGCGCGCTCACGCTCCTGACCCGTGACCACACCCGTGACCATCCGGATCTGCGGCACGTGCTGGTGCGTGCCGTGGGGCTGGAGGAAACCGTGCGCGCCGATTACAGCGCCTGGGACCTGATTCCGCACGATCGCTATTTGCTGTGCTGTGACGGTGTCCATGCCACGCTCAAGAACGACCGCTTGCAGCAATTGCTGGCGGAGCGTACCGCGCCGGACGAAGTGGCGAGCCGCATTGTGACCGCGGCGATCGAGGCCGGCAGTCATGACAACGCCACGGCCGTGGTGCTCGACGTGCTGGCGGTGCCGGCAGCTGACCGGCTCGACCTCGAAGCGTTGGTGGCCGATCTGCCGATTCTGGAACTGCCGAAGGTGGGGGAGGCGGTGGACGGATTCCATCTCGAGGAACAGGTATCGGACGGTCGCTACAGCCGGCTGTTCCGCGCCAAGGACACCGTGAACCAGCGCGAAGTGATCGTGAAGTTTCCGCATCCGCGGGTAATCGCGGAGGCGGCCTACCGCAACGCCTTTGTGCGCGAGGCTTGGGTGGCATCGCAGGTGCGCAGCCCCTACGTCAGCGAGGTGATCGAGCTCCCCACCGGTCGCCAGACGCGACTGTATTCAGTGATGCCGTACTACAGCGGTGAAACGCTCGAACATCGCCTTAAGCGCGCACCGCGCGTGACCTTCGAAGAGGGCGTGCGCATCGGTATATTGCTGGCCAAGGCGGTGTACGCGCTCAACCGGCGTTACATCGTACACCGCGATATCAAACNGGATAACGTCATGCTCGCGACCGATGGCAGTCTGCGGTTGCTCGATCTGGGCGTGGCGCGCCTGCCGGGGTTGGAGGCGGCGCCGGACGATGCCATCCCCGGCACGCCGAGTTACATGGCGCCGGAATTGTTCGACGGCCAGGCCGGCGACGAGCGCTCCGATCTCTACGCGCTCGGCGTTACGCTCTATCGCCTGTTCAGCGGCCACTATCCGTATGGCGAGGTCGAGGCCTTCTCGCGCCCGCGTTTTGCGAAGCGCATACCGCTCAGTCAGTACCGGCCCGATCTGCCGGCCTGGCTGGATGCGCTGCTGGCGCGAGCCACGGCTGTCGACCCGGCGCAACGCTTTGGTGATGCCATGGAACTGGCCATCGAGCTTGAGCACAGCCTGGCGCATGCGCCGCGTGTCGTAGTACAGCGCCAATCACTCTACGAACGCAATCCGCTGCGCTTCTGGAAAATCGTTTCTCTGCTGCTTTTTGCGACACTGCTGGTCGTGCTCGCCCTGCGTTGATGTACTCTTTTTGGTGCAGGGGAAAAATGCCCTGCACCACGATGGAACGGTGCATTCACTCTGCTGCTCCCATCCCGTATTATTCCCCATATGTATCAGCGAGTTAAGCAAATGCTGATACTGGCACATCGCTTGCTGTAGAGCAGGATGAATTTGTATTTCCGGAGAAGCTGATGAAAGAAAAACTGGTCGTGGTCGGCAACGGCATGGCCGGCATGCGCGCGGTCGAGGAGCTGCTCAAGCTCGCCCCGGACAAGTACGCCATCACCGTGTTCGGCGCCGAACCGCACCCGAATTACAACCGTATCCTGCTCTCACCGGTGCTGACCGGTGAGAAGCAGTTCCGCGAAATCCTGCTCAACGACGACGCCTGGTACGCCGAACACGGCATTACCCTGCACAAGGGCAAGACCGTGGTCGAGATCGACCGCCGCCGCCGGCTGGTGAAGGCGTCCGATGGCACCGCGTCCACCTATGATCGGCTGCTGCTCGCGACCGGTTCCAATCCGTTCATCCTGCCGGTGCCGGGCAAGGATCTGCCGGGCGTGATCGGGTTTCGCGACTTCGCCGATGTCGAAACCATGCTCACGGCGGCGAAGGAATACCGCCATGCGGTGGTCATCGGCGGCGGCCTGCTAGGCCTCGAGGCCGCGAACGGCCTGCTCAAGCAGGGCATGAAGGTCACGGTCATCCACCTCGTGGATACCCTGATGGAGCGTCAACTGGATCGCGCCGCCGGGCGGATGTTGAAGAAGGCGCTCGAGGCGCGCGGCGTCCACTTCCGGCTCGAAGCCAAAACCCAGGAAATCATCGGTAAGCAGCGCGTACAGGGCGTGCGGCTGGTCGACGGAACAGAGCTCACGGCTGACCTCGTGGTAATGGCGGTCGGCATCCGTCCGAATTTCGCACTGGCCCAGGCGACCGGCATCCACTGCGAAAAGGGTATCGTCGTTTCCGACACCCTGCAAACCTATGACCCACGCGTGTACGCCGTCGGCGAGTGCGTGCAGCACCGGGGCTTAAGCTATGGCTTGGTAGCGCCGTTGTTCGAACAGGCCAAGGTATGCGCCAATCATCTGGCCGAGCTCGGCTATGCGCGCTACGAGGGTTCGATCACCTCGACCAAACTCAAGATCACCGGCATCGATCTGTTCTCGGCCGGGGATTTCAGCGGCGATGACAGCACCGACGAAATCGTGATGCAAGACGCCGCGCGTGGCGTGTACAAGAAGGTGGTGCTGGACGGCAACAAAATCCGCGGCGCGGTGATGTACGGCGATACCCTCGACGGCGCCTGGTATTTCCAGATGATGCGCGACGGCACCGATGTCTCGGCCTTCCGTGAGCGACTTTTGTTCGGGCAAGCGCACCTCGGCGATGCCGGGCATGGCGACATCAAGCAACGTATCAACCTCATGCCCGACGACGCCGAGATCTGCGGTTGCAACGGTGTGTGCAAGGGCACGATCGTCAAGGCGATCGGCGAGAAGAAGCTGTTCACCCTCGACGAGGTGCGCGCCCACACCAAGGCGTCGAGCTCCTGCGGTTCCTGCACCGGCCTGGTGGAGGCGCTGCTGGCCACGACCGCCGGCGGCGATTATTCCACGGCGACCAAGAAGAAGCCGATGTGCCCATGCACCGATCACTCGCACGACGAGCTGCGCATCGCGATCCGCGCGCAATCCCTCAAGACCATCCCGGCGGTCATGCAGCAATTGCAATGGAAGACGCCGAACGGCTGCGGCAAGTGCCGCCCGGCACTCAACTTCTACCTGCTCACCGCCTGGCCGGGCGAGTACGTGGACGACAACCAGTCGCGCTTCATCAACGAGCGCGCGCACGCCAACATCCAGAAGGACGGCACCTATTCGGTGGTGCCGCGCATCTGGGGCG
>C687J35174_10002381_pt1 | contig 26582 bp, 27 predicted proteins | sample RifCSPhighO2_01_FD_35174 | JGI IMG/M metagenome (IMG submission 35174) | reverse complement strand
AGTCATGTGGTTGAGGAGATCAAACGCGCTGTGACAGATGCATTAGGCGATATTGCGGCTGCCTTGCGTGATGGCATGGTAGTTGCTGGCGCCGGTGCGACGGAAATGGAGCTGGCAAAAGAGCTTCGCAAATATGCAGGAACGTTACGCGGCCGTGAGCAGTTGGCAGTACAGGCTTTTGCAGAAGCGATGGAAGTTATTCCTCGAACTTTGGCAGAAAATGCGGGTTTAGATCCGATAGATGTTCTTACTCAATTACGATCTGCGCATGATAATGGACAGGCAAGGGCCGGCGTGAATGTCTTTACCGGCGGAGTGATGGATGCGTGGCAGGAAGGAGTGATTGAGCCGTTGAAGGTTAAGACTCTGGCTTTATCTTCTGCCGCCGAAGTGGCGGAAATGATCCTGCGCATTGACGATGTGATCATGGGCAGAAAACAAGAGATGCCTCGAGGAAATATGGATATGGGGATGTGAAGTTACTTAGCGTTCCTAAAATAACTTTATAAGCCAAAACATTTTTAACTGTATTCCTTTAACTAATTACCAATGAAGGTTTCCAATACCATAACGCTATTCCACCTTGTTATCCTGCCGTTTCTGCTCTACTCAATTTACAAGTCCTATCCTTTTGTTGCGCTCCTGCTTCTGTCTGTGTATATTTTGCTTGATGTCCTTGAGGTTGTAGTTGTCAAGAAGAGAGTGAGATCGTTCATCCATCCTTTTCTGGATAAAATCATTGTCTTTACGTCCTTGTTTATGTTTACGATAGTCGGCTCATTCTCTGTACCCTTCTTGTTCCTCTTTCTTCTCCGGGATATCATTGTCGGCATCATCCGTATTCTCGCTTCCAGGGATGACTTACCCATCCGCGGCGAATGGTACGGGAAGACCATAACTTCATTGCAATTCGTCCTGGTCTTTGCTATCTTGCTCCAGAATCTGGATCGGAAAATTTTATTGGATGTAGGAATCTTCCTGTTAACTCTTGCTATCCTTTTCGTGGCTGCACTTTCCGTAGCCCAGTACGGATATGTGTACTTGACTGGATTGCGCACGCGACGAATACACGGCCGGAAGATCGAACGAGAAAAGATGGTCATTCTTGCCAACAAAAAGTCTGGCGGGTACAAAAATGTCTACCGGAGAAGGCTTCTGAACGTTTTTTCAAAGAAAAGAAACGCTCCCATCATTTACCTGCCTGAGAATAAAAATATGTATTTTGGAATTGATGCGAAGATCAGAAAGTATAAAGAAGTGGTCATCGCTGGCGGGGACGGCTCTTTTGAAGGAGCTTTGAATACCCCAGCCTTACAGCAAAAAAGTTTAGGATTCTTTCCTCTTGGTGCTGGGAATTCGTATTATTCTTATTTTTACAAGGGAAAACGCTTTGAATATCTGCGCTCCCGCTTTACCTTCCAGGAAGTGCTGCTGGACATTCTTGAATTAGAGTGGGATAAAGGCAAGGTTGAAACGACGTTTTTAGGTATCGGTGTTGATGCGGAAGTTGCACGAAGGATTAAAGATAAGAAACACCATACCTTTTCCGACTATTTTATGTCCAGCACAAAAATTGCTTTTTCTGATTATAAGGTTCACTATGACTTAGAGTGTGAGGCGGATGGAAAGAAATACCGCTGGAAGAATGCGATAAACCTAATCATAGGAAAAGTCCCCTATATCGGCTTCGGGCTTCGTTCTGTAGTCGGGGAAGTTGATGATGCTGACGGGTATATTTTAGGCACCGCCTGTGTCAGCAGTCATTCGCCGTTTTTCAATAAAGCTCTGCGCCTATGGGCAATAGTCTTAACTCAGATGGGGCTGGAAAAGCCGCCATTGGTGTCGTTGAAAGGAAAGGTTTTCACGATCAGGAGCAAGGAGCCGTTTCCGCTGCAGGCAGGAGGGGAGTTTTTAGGGTATACTTCCTATGCTCGAGTGAGGGTTAAACGGCAGCAGAAAGTATTGATGATATATAGATAATGTTTAAATAACTGTTTTTCTTTATTTTTGTCGTGGGCAACTCCAAGCCGGTTACGCATGCTGCATTGTTCATAGGCGGTGCAGTCGGAGCGCAAGTGATGGAATATGTCGTCCATAATTATCTTCTTCACCGATTAGGTGAGAAAAAGGATAGTGTTTTCCATTTCCATGTTGAACACCATCAACGCGTTAGCATCTATAGCACCGATCCAATTTATTCCAGTATGGTTAGCGCCGATCTTGATCGCGTTAAGGAAGCAGCAATGCTGTTTACACCGACTGCACTGCTGGATGCCGCCTTGATTAAAAGATATCCAGCTCTTGCTGCAGGACTTACTTTTGGTTCCTGCCTCTATTTCTTTGGCCATGCTCTCGGGCATAAGTATCCAGAGCTGGGCTGGAAATACTTACCAAATCACATGCTGCACCATTTTGACGATCCGCACGATAATTATGGTGTTACTTCTGGCTTGGTCGATGGGATAGCTAGACGGTTGCGCGGTGAATCTCCTCTCACAAACGAGGAAAAGGAGGCCATCAAGAACAGAAGTTTGCGCAGGTATCATGAACGAAGGTCCCAGCTAGAGAAGGCTGTAGAAGAACGTCAGGCGGAACAGCAAAAAATGAGAAGGGAGTTCGGCGAAAAGATCGTCATGGGTGTCTTCAACGCAGTCCTGGATGGGGTAGGACAGGTTGCCGCGAAAAGGTGGACGTTGGAAAGATTGGTGGGAAAAGCCCGTTCTAGGATTTCTTCATAAAAAGCTCACAAAAAAGAACAATTTTTATAAAAGACTGTAAAATGTAGGGCTTATCATGGCTGCTGTAGTTCAATGGTAGAATGGGGGACTGTGGTTGTCTCAGCAGGCATCCCCAGACCGGGGTTCGATTCCCCGCAGCGGCCCTTTTTTGGTCTTTAACCTGGTTTGTCTGGAATGGTAGAGAAAGCCACCCTGGCCGTTCGCTTCGCGCTTTTATCTACATGATTAGGTATTAGTTTTGTAGTTAAGATCGTGGAAAAGCGCCTACCAACAGTTCTTCGAATCGTTGTTCTCAGCTCACCTCGTGGCCAGGCGGGCGGCTTTCCGGACAAGACTCTTTAACCACATTCTTTATATAGGAGAAATCCTTTTCTTCTGCTATGGCGATAGATAGTCTTGCTCCTATTTTGTCCGGCTTTGTGGCTCTTTCAGCTTCGGTTGCCGCTTTAGCTGGCATCGTAGTGTTACAAGCATTTTTTCATGACAAGCTCAAAAATCTTTTTGATGATGCCAATTATTTCATCTTCTTTTTCCTAGTTGCTGGGTATGTGTTATACGCACTAGGTGAAGTATCTTTCTACCTGACCTCTGTCGTTTTCCAGGATACCGGCCTTATCGGAATCCATGACCTCTACTGGCCGAGTGGTGCTTTCCTTATTTTGGCTTCCTTTGTAGCCTTGGCAACTGTTCTTTTCAAAGCTCAGCCGCATAGCGGTAAGTTGGGAACGATGCTGATTACAGGCAGTATCCTTGTCGCCTTTGTAGCTGCGATCGTATTCGGGCTGGTTGGCGCTCAAAGCCAATATTTTTTTGGCTATATCTTCCCGATCATGAGCGCGCTGATCGTCTCTGCAGCTTTAAGTGTGATTCTCTTTTTCCGTGAAGTAGGCGGTTTTCGTCATGTTCTGCTCATCTTTTTCTTTGCCAGCTGTGCTATTCTTGTCGGTGATATTTTCTTTCACTACCATAATGCCTGGGGCGGCTATGGTGCGGTAGGATTTATTACTGATATCTCTTACCTGGCAGGGTACATCTTAAGTTTGTTCGGCTTTATCACCATGCGCCTGCAGATGCATTCGCTGGCGTTTAGGAAGTGAAAGGTAGTGCAGTTCTAACGATCTTCTGCAAAAGATTTAAATAAAAACAGTCTTTTTATGAGGGTATGGCAACAACTACACGGGTTGATTGTATTCATTGTCAGTGATTTTAGTAGTTGCCCGAATATTCTTTTGAGTGAAAATAAAGTTCTAGATAATTCTAGGTTCTTTCATCATCGTTAGGGCCTATGCCCCCAGCATTGTTTTTTATGCTTGCCGTAGTGTAGTCGGCAGCACGCTAGACTGTGAAATGATTGCAGATCTCTAGAAGAAGGAGTTCAATTCTCCTCGGCAAGCCTTAACGTCGACTGGACGATAAACAGGGAGAAGAAAAAATGAATCAAAAATTTGACACAAAAGAAGTAAACGTGGAGGCTAAGGTACAAAAAGGTACTGGTGGTCTTCATTTCTCTAGTTGAGAGAATAAAAAATGAAAGATACCTGGATAATGATACCTTGACTCCAGAACTGGAAGAGGAATTACAACAAGTTCCAGGGATAATTGTGTACGATTTTGGAGATGGTATGAGGACTTATACCTTAGAAGGAATGAATTATATCTAACCCAGTAAGATATATAAATGTACAAAACTTATGGAGGATACTAAAATGGAAATACAAACTGCGAAAGGGGTAAAGGATCTGCCGCCTGAAGAGAAAATACTGAAGAATAAAGTAGTGAATACAATCACCAGAGCTTTTGAACTATACGGTTTTGCTCCGTTAGAAACTCCTATCTTAGAACGATATGAAACATTGGCGGCAAAGTACGGTGCAGGTGTAGAAAGCGATGCCTTAAAGGAAACTTTCAAGTTGAGTGATCAAGGTGGGCGGCAGTTGGGATTGCGGTTTGAATTTACCACTTCCTTAGCCAGGTATGTGGCCCAAAATTCCAGCCTTAAAATGCCATTTAAAGTGTATCAAGTTGGAAGCGTCTTTCGTGACGGGCCTATTAAAGCTGGCCGTGAGCGGGAGTTCTGGCAAGCAGATGCCGATACGATCGGAACATTGTCCATGCTTGCGGAAGCGGAACAGATTTCCTTGCTGGTAGATGTTTTCCGGCAATTAAATTTTAAATTTGTGGTCAAGGTGAATAATCGTAAGTTAGTGAATGGCATTCTGATGCAATCCGGCATTACTACAAAGCAGAAAGAAGTGATGATTGCTATTGACAAATTAGACAAGATTGGGAATGCAGGTGTTGGTGAAGAATTAAAACGATTAGGTTTTGATAAACGTCAGATCACTAAATTAATAGGCTTTTTATCTATAAAATATACTCTCTCTTCTCTTTCAAAAGTAATCACTGCTCCAGAAGGAAATGCTGGCGTTGCTGAGTTACAAGAGTTATTTGGTTATCTTAAAGCGATGGGTGCAGATAAAAATGTTGAATTGGACCTTACTTTAGTCAGAGGACAGGCCTATTACACCGGAACGGTTATCGAAGCCTATCTGAAAAACAGCACTATTACATCTTCCATCGCTGCCGGAGGCAGGTATGACCAAATGATTGGAAATTTTGCTGGCGGGGGAAGGGAGATCCCTGCTGTTGGCGTTTCCTTTGGCATTACACCGATCATGGAGCAGATGAAGGCGCAGAATAAACTGGAAGAACGAACGCCGGCAAAAGTCTTGGTGATCCCAATAAATGTTGTTGGTGAAGCTTTGAAAATCGCACAAGAGTTACGAGCCAGCGGGATTCCTGCTGATTTTGCTCTCGGAAAAAAAGGCGTGAGCAAGAACTTAGAGTATGCTAATGCTCTTGGAATAAAATACGTTGCTATTGTCGGTGAAGAGGAATTGAAAAAGAAGAAGGTCTTATTGAAGGAGATGAATTCCGGAACTGAGCAGATGTTGTCGGTGAAGGATCTGGTCAGGAAGTTACAGTGAATAAAGAGAAGTCTCTGAAAATTATTGGAATTAGTGCCGTGGTGGTGCTAGTATTGAATATGATCCTGTTTGCTTTGAGATTGATTAACGGTTTGGTGTTCTGGGGAATTATTATTGTTGGGGCAGTGTTTGCGTTTAAAGTGCTGCCTAAAATTCAGAAAATTATTTAAAGAAGATGCCACCTCAATAAATCGGTCTAGATTATTTGGAGAGAAAATGAAACCTGTTGATACGAGTTATGTGATCATACCTTATGAGCTTACGGATTCTTGGGAAGGTCCTCCTACTACGAGTATAGGAGCTTATGTTTTTAACGATACTGTTGAGCTGTCTGAATGGCAAGGTGTACGTTTTACACTCAGTGACGGAAGGGAAGGCGTAGGGACTCCCTATTTTGGCTTGGGTCTTGTAGGTCTTGTTAGTAAATTAATGGGAGGATCGCCTAAGCCAAGAATACAAGTTGCAACGAAACAGCCTTATGCTTTAGGATCGGAACTCGTAGATTACGAAACCATAGATCAAATTAAGGATTTACTTACTTTAAAATGTGCAAAACGTGATTGTAAAGAACCAACACGATATGCGGTCAGATTTGTTTTAGGCCAGGGGCATGGACCGGGCTTTACATTTTCCCGTGGCCGTACAACTACCGTATGCTATGACCACATTAACGAATTTATTGATGATAGCATGAAAGTCTATTCCAGCGAATGGTCGGTTGTCAGAAGAGAATTTCCAATTGATGGTTCTAGGGAAAAAAATCTTGGACGGATACGAGTGTAATTTTTTAAAACTTTTTTTACCACTCATCGTCTTTATGCCGCGTATAGACTACAGGCTTGTCTTTCACGATCATAGAATGTTCAAATTGGGCCACTGTTCCTCCTGAGATTTCTGCCAGAGGAGGGTAACTATGAATAATCGCTGATTGTTTCAACTCGCGTAAACCGAAAGCAGTAGCTCCTTTGCCGAATTTTCGCGTCAGCCATCTGGTTGTGAAGGGCAGCCCGTTGCGCGGTTTGACGAACTGAAGTATGTTCTTAGCATGCGGCGAACGCACTCCTTTTTCTTTTCCGACCATGAATATTGTTGCCGGCCCTTTCTCTCTAATCATTCCCTGTCCGTCTGTAACGAATGGCTCAATAGCAATCTGCCAGCCTTCTTTCAATTCTGTTTTATCCCTGTTGTTGAAGCTGGGGATGGAAACGCCAGCGTGTACTTTGTAGCGTTCAAGAGTATGCCCGGAAAGATTCTTTACGGTGGTAAATCCTAACGCTTCTGCTTCTGAATACTGCGCTTCTCCTAACTGCCATAATGGTGTTCCAGGACGGACTAATTTAATTGCAGACTTTAAGGCATTCTGCGCTGCTTTGACCAGGTCTTTATATTCGTTAGAACCAACCATGACGGTCATGGCATTATCAGCAATATATCCATCTAGGTGAACGCCAATGTCCACTTTGATGACATCCCCTTCTTTAGAAACAGATTGATCATCTTCTTCCGGGCAGAAATGTGCAGCAGTATCATTGAGAGCCATCTGCGCCCAGGCAATTTGCCCGCCAAGTTTGATAATTTTCTCTTCACAATAATCCATTACTTCCAAGAAAGATGTTCCTGGCTTGGCCAGTTTTGCCGCCCCTTTCCTTCTGACTTGCGCAGCAATCTTTCCTGCGGTGAGAAGTTTTTGTTCAATTTCAGGATTCATGCAGTCTACTGGGAAGAAGACTTATATAAAGTTTATTGAAGGTTTTGGAAAGAGTTCATAATATTCAAAACCTTCAAAGAAGTATTTTGAAAAACCTGCTGGATGCTAGCTTTTTCAAAATCCTCTATTGCCTGAATCCATACGCTTTGAGGTTTTTTGTGAGGAGCTGATGATGATGTTCTTTTTCTAGTTCACTCATCCCCCAGGCAGAATCTATCGCCTTGCGCAATACAGCTTCAACAAATCTATCGCCGTATAATTTTCCGACAACGTAGAGGTTATGGGCTGGATCACCATTAGGCCACATTGCTGGGTCGTCTGCATTAATGGTAACGTTAACTCCTGCTTCCATTACTTTATCAAGATGCAGGTCAGCTGGATTTGTAATGTGCGTTGCAGAAGCACAGGTTACATTGGAGATGGGATTTGATTCGTGGCGGACATTCCATGCAGCCATCAATTCCAGCAGGTCTGGGAATCTATGTAAATGGATTCCATGCCCGATGCCATTTGCGCGCAAAGCGACAAGCGAAGTATAGAGATTTCTTCTCCCTTCTGTTTGCGAAACCATTTCATCGGCATGGACGGTTCTCATCAATTCGGAATCAAAGGTCAGCTCGTAGGCTCTTCTGAATAGTTCGGGTGGGAACGGCGGTTCGTAACAGGCAAGGTCAATACCTACAACACCGTCATCCTGGAATTCTAATGCAGCCCTGACGATCTTTTCCGCATTCTCAGGGCTGGTTTCCCTGTTAATACAGATGATCGGCCGCACTGTCGCTCCCCAGTTCTGTCTTCCCAGCTCAAAACCTTCCAAAGCATGTCCGATAACTTGGCTGAGCGTTAATGCGCTTCCTCTTCCGGCTTCCTGTGTGTGATACCAGGGAGCAAATCTTGTTTCTGCGTAAAATGTATTCTGCCTGCTCAGATACTGGCAATGGGCAATGGCCATCGTTTTCAGGTCTTCTGCGGTCTGCATGGCCATGGTTGGAATCTTGAAAACATCAACAATATCATATTTTGAAAATAATCCGTCCCTGAACTGGTGTAGTTGTTCTAGAGTTTCTATTTTAGGTACAGGGTTTCCCTGCAGATCTTGGTCGGGCGTTGGAATTTCCTTCCCTTGTTTCTTATAAAAGTTAAACAAATCCTCAAAAGGGATGGAGCCGTCCCAGTGGATGTGTAACTGTGCATTGGGAAGCTGACGCAGCTTTTGAAGGTATTCTGTATCATCAAATTGCAGGCTCATTTTGAACAGTAATGAAAATAGCAATATAAGGTTTTCTGAGGTGGAGTGGGATGGTGGAGCTGAGAGAAAGAATTTCTTCTAATATTAATACAAAACCTAAGAACTCATTTCCTTCTAAATAAAGGAGTGCGTGCCCTTCTCAAAAAATCCCTTTCGTGTTTAGCTAAAAAGGCTGAGCCGATAACTGTAAGAGAAACAAGAGCAATAGAAACGCCGGATAAGATGTAAATGGAAACAACAATGCGGGAAAGGTCAGTTGTAGGGTATAAATCCCCATACCCTACTGTAGTTATCGTGGCAACAGAAAAATAGAATGCTTGTACCCAGCTCCATGCTTCTAAGCGATGAAAAAGGAGCGTTCCGGTAGCGATCCAGGTAAAGAGAGCTAAAAGAGCTACAATAATTTTTGAGTAGGTCTTCACGGTTATTCTATTTTTTTTAAATTTATAAACCTATCTTTGCGACATAATTTTTGGACATTACAAGTTCTAAACAAGATAGAAAAACTTAAATAAAATTACCGTAACCAGTCTGCAAATATGTTAAAAATGGGTTGTGAACTTATTTTTACGTTATGGAGTTGATATTATGCCGGTTGCCAAAGGAAATACAGTGAAAGTTGAATATGAAGGGCGGTTTGAAGATGGTACTGTGTTCGATGCTTCGGAGAAGCATGGCAGGCCGCTGGAGTTTGAAGCGGGAAAAGGACAGGTCATTAAGGGATTTGATGATGCTGTCATCGGAATGACGAAAGGGGACGAAAAAGAAATTAGGATCGAGCCAGCACAAGCATACGGCGAACATAACCCTGAATTGCTTAAAGAGATTCCGCGGGACAAGCTTCCCCAGGATCAGGAGCCAAAAAAAGGCATGATGCTGGCCTTAGGATTGCCAAATGGGCAGCAGATGCCGGCAAAAATAGTTTCAGTAACACGCGATCATGTTACTATTGACCTAAACCATCCTTTAGCGGGCAAGGTCTTGATCTTCAAGATTAAGGTTGTTGATTTTTTGTAATTGTTGCAGTTTCTGCAGTGTTTCTGCAGGGTTTTTAACTGCCATGCAATCAACTATTTTTGTCGCAGGGTAATCATTGCCGCCTGGATGAATTTTGTCGCCGAAAAATATAATTGAGTGCAAGGGGATGCCATAATAGCGCGCAAATTCCCTGATGCCCCACTCTTTGTCCATTCCTTTCCTGGTGATGTCAATGGATGTCGTCCCGGCGATGTTCATCTCGTACTTGTGCTGATCCAATACTGTTTTGAGAAATTCAACCCAGACTTTTCGTTTACTTCCATCAGGATCGTGCTGTTTTTTCAGCTCCAGCGGAGCCTTCCTGCCGATTGCTGACAAGGTAATCTGCGATTCCCGGTCTTGAATCTGGTCTTCTGTTGTGGTGAGTGTTTGTATGTTGAATTTTGCGGTCAGTTTTTCGAGCGCTTCCATGATTTCCTTTTTTTCTTCTTCTTGCAGCGTGTGATTGTATACCAATTTTGGTTCCGGATGGGCTTCAAGGCACTGTGTTCCGGTTGTTGCCAGCAGGAAATGCTGCTCCTTTAGCTGTGAAGAAATCATTTCCAATAAGTATGATTGCTTTGTTCCACTGATGAAGGCAAAGACATATCCTTCCCGGATCATAGCGGAGATCTGTCCGGCCATCTCTGGGGAAATGACATGGCAGGTCTCGCAGATGGTGTCATCAACATCGGCAATGACTACTTTCTTTTCCTGAAGATTGATGTCGTGGTTTAGGAGGGGCATTTTTACACCTTCTTTTGCAATTTCTCTGAAGTGGCCTTTCTTATAAATATTTATGGAAAAAGAATCGTAACTTTTATAAATAGGCTCCAAATTTAGGTTCATTGGACGGCCATAGGGGCGTGGTTCACCTCTTCCCATTTCGAACAGAGAAGTTAAGCGCGCCTCCGTACTGGTGTGTACTGCACTACGCGGGAAATCCAGTAAGCTGTCCACCTATCTTTTTTGCGCTTATGCGAAAAAAGATAGAACCCAAATCCTGCCAAGTGGAATTTCACTGCGTTCAATTCCACGAGCAAAACTAAATCTGATTTAACAATGACCTCTGAAAGACTTACTGTTCGTGAGCAGCTAGATCCTGAATTTGGGAGTGATGATATTCTGGTTAAATTAGGCGCACATCGAGTGTTTGGAGCATCAAGGTTTGAAAACTATTCTACTGTGTTTTGGAATGTACATCCAACCGGTAGTAAGGAAGGTTACTTTCGCAGGTTAGCTGCATTCTACAACTCTCTTCAAGATGGTAGTTTTAGAGGCCGTGAAGCTTTCCAACCAGATTTCAAACCGTTTGTCTTCCTAACGTATGGAGACCAGGATGTTAAGAACATGGGTTTTGTTAGCGATAAAGAAGCGAAAGGTTTTCAAGAGGTAGTACCATTTGAACATTTTATCAATGACGATCATCTGTTATTACAGCATCCGCATTTCGGGGATTTTCGTATGTTAAGGGTGTATGGATCTGTCGCAGATTTGGTGATGGAAGATTATACTGGGGCATGGAAACAAGAAACAGGAGTATTATGTGTCCTTTCTCACAATAATTTGTCAACACCAGTAGCAAGATTAATTTCTGAAACAGCACGCATCCCGGCTCCTGCCAGTGAGTTGGAGCCGATTTTAGCAGAAAAAGTGTATCAGTCTTAATTTTATTCTTTTGTTTCTTACTGATTGAGTAATATTTAAACTCCTCTTCCACAACACTTTTAAACGATTTTCTTTTCTTGTTTTTTAATGAAAAGATGCGGTTTCGAGAGGTTTTTCAGGTGAAAGCCCTTATTTTAGCGGCAGGATACGCAACCCGTTTATACCCTTTAACCGAGAACCTGCCTAAGCCTTTATTGCAAGTTGGTGATAGGGCCATTATTGAGCATATCCTTGCTAAATTGGAAGCGCTGAAAACCATTACTCAGGTTTATATTGTTACTAATAATAAATTTTATTCTGCTTTTGCAACATGGAGTAAAAACCTCAAGTCTTCTTTCCGGTTAAAAATACTCAATGACGGTACGCTTAGCAATGAAGACCGCCTTGGCTCCATCGGAGATATTCATTTCACGCTGCTGCAGGAAAATATCCAGGATGATCTTTTAGTCATCGCTGGGGATAATCTGTTTGGATTTTCCTTGGCAGAATTTATTGATTTCTTCAAAGAGAAGAAAACATCCGTGGTTGCTTTCCATGACCTGAAAGATAAAGAGAAAGTGAAAGGAAAATATGGCGTGGGAATCCTGGACGGCAGCAGGGTCATTGATTTTGAAGAGAAGCCGGTTAAACCGAAAAGCAGCCTGGCGGCCACAGCTTGCTATATCTTCAACAAAGATGATCTGCAGCAGGTTAAGATCCTTGTTGAGAAAGGCAATGCCGATGCTCCCGGCAATTTAGTTAAGCATCTGGCTACACATACTGAAATGCATGGTTTCATCTTCACAGACCATTGGTTTGACGTTGGAACCTTTGAATCTCTTGAAGAAGCGCAGAAGGTGTATCGAAGATGAAGATCACTATTTTTGGAGTTGGCTATGTTGGCCTTACAACTGGCGCATGCTTAGCTCATCTAGGGCATGAAGTTCTGGGCGTGGATGTTGATCAGGAAAAGATAAGAATGCTGAAGGATGGAAATCTTCCCTTCTACGAGCCTGGGCTGAAAGAGCTAGTCGCCAAAAACATGGAGAAGGGCAGATTGCATTTCACTACTGACCTCAAGGAAGCGGTCCTTTTTGCTGAGGTCATTTTCAACTGTGTCGGAACTCCCTGCAAAGACGATGGTTCGGCAGATCTTTGCTATGTTTTTGCTGTTGCCAAATCTATTGGCGAAAACTTGGACAAATATAAGATTATTGTCAACAAAAGTACTGTCCCGCCTGGGACGGCTCGTGAAACAGAGAGAATAATCAGAGAGAATCTTCCTAAGAATATTGAGTTTGACGTTGTTTCCAATCCGGAATTCCTGCGGGAAGGGAATGCCATCAGGGCTTTTAATTTTCCTGACAAGATCGTTATCGGCAGCAACTCGGAACGGCCGCTCCCAGCGATGAGAAAAGTGTATTCCGGCAGGCTGAGAACGTACCTCCCGCTCGTTGAGACTGACTGGGAAACTGCGGAAATTATCAAGTATGCAAACAACACTTTCCTGGCGACGAAAATTTCGTTCATTAACGAGATGGCCAATATCTGCGACAGAGTTGGTGCGGATGTCAAGATGGTTTCCATGGCTTTAGGCATGGATTATCGCATCTCGCCGCGCTTTCTTAATCCGGGTGTAGGCTATGGAGGAAGCTGTTTCCCAAAAGATGTCAAGGCCTTGATCGCTACAGCAGCCCAGCATGGATATCAGGCTAAACTCTTCCAAGAAGTTGATAATCTTAACGAACGCCAGAAACGCGTACTTCCAGGTATGCTGAAATCCGTTTTCAACGATGATCTTGCTGGCAAAACATTATGTGTCTTGGGACTTTCCTTTAAGCCGCAGACCAGCGATGTTAGGGAAGCTCCTTCCTTAACCATTATTCCAGAGCTTCTTGCAGCCGGAGCGCGGATCAATGTTTATGATCCGGCAGCGCTGGACGAGGCAAAAAATCATTTTCGTGATCGGGTTTCGTACTGCCGTTCAATTGAGGAAGCTGCGCAGGGAAGCAGCGCCATTCTCCTCCTCACAGAATGGGATGAATTCAGAAATCTGGATTTTGCCGACTTACGGAAACTGATGGTTGATACTAAGTTCTTTGATGGCCGGAATGTCTACGAGCCGGAATTAGTCAAGGAAGAAGGATTTGACTATTATGGGATAGGGAGAAGGTAAAGGATGGATCTTTCTATCGTTGTCATCTTTGATAAAATACGAAAGGAAAAGCTGACAAGACTGCTTGCATCTCTTCAGCAGCAGGCTAGCCAGCTTAATGCTGAGGTGCTGTTGGTCCATGAATCTAACCAGCCCTTGCCGAAGCTGGAGCTACCGTTTGATTTTAGATATATTACCATTCCAGAAAAGAGGGGAATTCCGTTCAACAGGAACCAAGGCATAGACCATGCACGAGGAGATGTCATCGTCTTTATCGATGACGACTGCTGGGTGCATGATACGTGGCTGTCTTCCCTGGTTAGACCATTGCAGGAAGATAAAAATCTTCTTGCAGTCACCAGCGGGACTAAAATACCCAAAGCTAATCTTCTAGGGGATTGTATCTCTGCCTTGGGATTCCCTGGCGGAGGTTCTCTGGGTTTTGAAAAAGTCTGGAAGATTTCAAAGGAGGGATTTACCACTCATCTTGCGGTTGGGAATTGCGTCTTGCGGCGGGAAGTATTCGAAAGGATAGGATATTTTGATGAATCCATGAAGTCCGGAGCGGAAGATGCAGAACTGTCCTTTCGCATGGAAAAAGCAGGCATCCCGATCAGATATGTACCGCAGGCACATGCATTTCATGAAGCCAGAACGACAATTCCTTCTTTTGTGCGCTGGCAGCTGCGGAGAGGCCGGGCAAATTATCAGTTTAAGAAGAAAGTTGGCAATGTTGGCGGGTTTATCAAGCTGAGAATTTGGTCTGCTGGCAATATCGTGAAAGAGAATTTGTTCAGTCCTAAACTGCCGCTGATCTTGTCCTTGCTGGGGCTGAGTTTTGCCTTACAGCAGATCGGTTATTATCAAGAGAGGAAGAAAAACAGAGAGTAGGAAACATGGCTAAAAAACTATCTGTTAGCATTGTAATCCCTTCATACAATTCTGAAAAATGGATTGCCAGATGTTTGAGCTCTTTGGTACAGCAGGAAACAACAATTCCATATGAGATTATTGTTGTCGATAGTTCTAAAGATAGCACCCCTGAAATTGTAACCAAACAATTTCCCTCTGTTAGGCTGGTGAAACTTGACAAGCAAACCTATCCTGGTGCTGGAAGAAATATCGGCGTAGAGAAGGCAAAAGGCAATATCCTTGCTTTTATTGATTCTGACTGTGTAGCTCATCCAGGCTGGCTTGAGGCAGCGCTGAAGGGCATTAAGAAGGGATACAACATCGTCGGTGGTTCCGTAAAAAATGCGAATCCGCAAACTTTGATCAGCATTGCAGATCACATCCTTACCTTTAATGAATTTCTTCCTGGTATGCCTCAACGAGAAGTATGTTTCATGCCTACCTGTAATTTTATCTGTAAAAAGGAAGTATTCAAGGAAATAGGCGGCTTCCCTCCCGATCTGTTAGCCGGAGAAGATACTATTTTTAATTACAAAGCTGCGAAACATTATAAACTTTTCTTTGATCCAGAGATCCAGATAGCTCACCATAATAGGGAGCGGTTCAAAAAGTTTTTTGGCCACCATTATACTTTTGGAAAACATTCGGCGCTGCTCAGGAAAAAAGTCAAGCTGCCGGGCAGTATTTTCGCAAAATATCCTTTTTTGTCTTTGCTGGTTCCATTGGTGAGGCTTACCAGGATCTCGTTGCGGATGATGAGGTGGAATAGAAAGGAGCTATTTCGCTTTATAATAACATTTCCCTTGATCGTGGCTGGCGTTTCGGTCTGGAGCTTTGGGTTTATTAAATCATCATATTGTTCTTCGTAATAATTAACCTAAGCTGGTTCAAGAAGAATTTTTAGTATAGGTCATCAAGGAGAATACATCATACTTCTTTAATCGAACTGCTCCTCCACGGTATTCCTGATTGATGACAAAGGCAAATCCAACAACATTTCCGTGTATCGCCTCAATAAGCTGCCCTGCCGCTAGAGCCGTGCCTCCTGTAGCCAGTTGGTCGTCAATGATAAGTATATTGTCTCCTTTGTTTACCGCTCCTTCCTGGATTTCGATGGTGTCCCGGCCATATTCCAATTCGTAATCTTTAGAGATGGTCTTTCCGGGAAGTTTTCCTTTTTTCCGTATGGGGACAAACGGTAACTGTAATTCCCGCGCCAGTACTGCTCCGAAGATAAACCCCCGCGATTCTATGCCGGCAATTTTAGTGATATTCTTTCCTTTATATCGGGATGTAAATTGTGCAATTACTTCGTTAAATGCCTCTGGAGTATTGAGGATGGGAAGCAAGTCCCGATAGAACACTCCTTTTTTGGGCCAGTCTGCAATAGTTTTAACATAACTTTTGAGATTCATGTATACTGTTCTCTTTTTTTGGTTGCTATTATTACCTTATTTGTTCTAATTTTCTCTTCTTCAGAAAGAGATCAGCGATTATTAAATCTTATGTAAAATATGACTGTATCAATAATCGCTGGAAAGATTGCGCCATCAGCTTTTATGAAACTCTGCAGTATCATAAGATTTATATATCATATGTTAATTGTATCATCTTATGAAACATTCCCTTGAAACGTACCAATTCTTTTTTGGTGCCTTGGCAAATCCAAATAGGCTGCAAATAATTAATGTATTACGTCAAGGAAGGAAGAATGTTGGACAAATTTGTCAAGCTACAGATTTTGAGCAGACCATGGTCTCGCATAACCTTAAGGTGTTAGAACATCATGGCATGGTCTTTAGGGAGAAGGAAGGTAAATTTAGATATTACATTGTAAATAAAAAGACTATTAGGCCGCTGCTGGAATTCATTGATGCTCATATGGAAGAGTATTGTTGTAAATTGTTAGAGGAAAAACATGGAAGAGATGGATAAAATAGAGAGTGGTACATGAAAACTAAAAAAACATCAGAGCTGCAAACATCAACACTAAAGATTTCCGGCATGCATTGCGCCAGCTGCAGCACTATCCTGACAAAAGCATTGCAAAAAGTTGAGGGTGTCCAGTCGGCCGTGGTCAATTATTCAACGGAGAAAGGGACGATTACCTATAATCCCCAAAAAACAACAGAAGAAGACCTTCTTCAGGCGGTGCAGAAGAAAGGTTACAATGCAGAGGTTCTCGGCGAAGAAAGTTATGCCAGGGAAGAACAGTTGCGGAAGAAAGAAATTAGCAAATTGAGATTTAAAGTTATCTTAAGTGCAGTACTGGCCTTACCTGCCTTACTCATTAGCATGGCCTTTATGGATCTCCCTTATAGAGAATATTTTCTCTGGATTCTTTCCACACCTGTGCAATTCTACATCGGCTGGCCGTTCTATCAAGGAACCTGGGCAGCTCTGAAAAATAAATCTGCTAACATGGATTCTTTAATCGCGATCGGCACGAGCGCAGCTTATTTCTATTCGGTTTATGTAGTCTTATTCAATGGTGGAGAACATCAGTACTTTGAGATCTCTGCAATTTTAATCACTTTAGTTTTATTGGGAAAATATTTGGAAGCAGTAGCAAAAGGAAAGACCAGCCAAGCTATTGCTAAATTAGTAAAAATGGGCGCTAAGACAGCTACAGTTATCCGCAAAGGGAAAGAAATGAAGATCCCTATCGAGCAGGTAGTTGTAGGTGATATTGTTATCGTCAAACCAGGTGAAAAGATTCCCGTAGATGGAATTGTTGTCGAAGGGTATTCTTCTGTTGATGAAAGTTTAGTCACTGGAGAAAGCATTCCTGTAGAAAAAAAGAAAGGAGATGCAGTTATTGGTTCCACTATCAACAAGCAGGGAACATTTAGATTTAAAGCTACCAAAGTAGGAGCACAAACTACACTTGCTCGTATTGTAAAACTTATTGAAGATGCGCAGGGAAAGAAAGCGCCTATACAACGCTTTGCAGACCAAGTTTCTGCTTACTTTGTACCTATTGTAATCGGGATCGCCTTGACAACTTTTCTGGTTTGGTTTTTACTTTTAGGGGCTGAAGTAGAGTTCGCTCTAATTAGTGCCGTTGCTGTATTGGTTATTGCCTGTCCCTGCGCCTTAGGATTAGCGACGCCTACATCCATCATGGTGGGGACTGGAAAGGGAGCCACTCACGGGATTCTAATTAAAGGCGGTGATATTCTGGAAGCTGCACATAAAGTGAAATACATCGTCTTTGACAAAACTGGAACCATCACTAAAGGGAAGCCGGTCGTCACTGATATAATTGCTGGTAAAAATGCCACGGAAAAAAATGTTTTAGAACTTGCTGCCAGTCTGGAAAAAAGTTCTGAACATCCCTTGGCGGAAGCGATCGTACAGAAAGGAAAAGACAGAAAGATATCTTTTAAGAAGGTGATTGGATTCCAAGCAGTAGTTGGAAAAGGAGTTAGGGGAAAAATAGGTTCGAAGGAGTATTATCTCGGAAATACTAAGTTGATGAAAGAAAAAAAGATCTCGCTCTCTTCGTACATCTCTAAGATGGAAGTTCTGGAAAATGAAGGTAAAACAGTCATGGTTCTTGCTGATGCAAAATCTGTCGTAGGATTGATTGCGGTTGCTGATGAATTGAAAGAGGATTCGGCAGAAGCTGTCGCTATCCTTAAGGATATGGGTTTAGTGCCATACATGATTACGGGGGATAATACCAGAACTGCACAAGCGATTGCCAAGAGAGTTGGTATCGAAAAATTCTTTGCCGAAGTATTGCCGGAAGAAAAAGTGAAGTATGTGAAAGATCTTCAAAAGAAAGGGAAAGTAGCCATGGTCGGCGATGGGATTAACGATGCCCCGGCTTTAGCCCAGGCAGATATAGGCATTGCCATGGGTTCAGGAACAGATGTAGCCATGGAAACTGGAAACATAGTCTTGATGAAAAACAGTCTGCTGGATGTTCCGCGAGCCATCAAATTAAGTAAAATGACGATGGCAAAAGTGAAACAGAACATGTTCTGGGCTTTGATTTACAATATTTTAGGCATCCCTATTGCTGCAGGAGTGTTATATCCATTTACGGGCTGGTTGTTAAGTCCAGTCATTGCCGGTGGGGCGATGGCTATGAGTTCTGTAAGCGTGGTAACTAATTCACTGCTACTGCGAAGAAAATCTTTGAAACTGAAGAGAATAAAATGAGATCAGAAAAAACAGAAGAGAACAAGCGCTTTTTCAACAGCTGTGCTGAGAGGTATGACAATACTTTATTTCAATTTTGGATGAAGCGATTTCATAAAGTTGCTCTTCAAAGCATAATAGGAAAAGAGAGCACTATACTGGATATAAGCTGCGGTTCTGGCGAGTTGTTGGCTGAACTAGCAAAAAGAGGGTTTAGGAATCTCCATGGAATCGATCTTGCTCCTAGCATGTTGCAAGTTGCAAAAAGGAAACTCCCTCCTGATGTGAAGTTACAGCAGAGTGACGTTCATAAGCTTCCCTTTCCAGCAGAAATGTTTGATTATGTCGTTTCTACAGAAGCCTTTCATCATTATGATCATCAAGAGAAAGCCCTTCAGGAGATGAAAAGAGTTACAAAAAAGAATGGACAAGTGATCATTGCTGATATTAATTTTTTCCTACGTCCAATCCATTGGTTGTTTGAAAAATTTGAGCCTGGCTGTGTGAAGATTAATAATAAGAGAAAAATGAGAAAGCTTTTTAAGAAGGTAGGTTTAAATGTCCAGTTACAGCAAAGAACCTTTTTATTTGCAGTTACGACAATCGGAGTAAAATCATGAAAAAACTCAACCTTAAAGTTCAGGGAATGACCTGTTCCAGCTGCGAAGTATTGATAGAACGGAATCTGAAACACGTTTCTGGAGTGGAGAAAGTAAAAGTCAGCCGGGCAAAAGAACAGGCAGAAGTGGAATGTTCTGAAAATGTTCAATTAGAGCAGCTTCAAGATGCAGTAAAAGAAAAGGGATATACGCTTTACGCTTCAGGCGATCCTATAGAAAATCCGCCTAAGAATTCTTTTATCCTCAAAGACAAAGGACGCTATTCAGAAATAGGTGCAGTATTGGTAGTATTATTTGCTGCGTATTTCCTCTTAACGCAATTTGATCTCTTACCAAAGAATTTTGGGCTAACTGATACTATGAGTTATGGATTTATTTTTGTAATAGGTTTAGTTGCTGCCACTTCCACCTGCCTGGCGGTTGCCGGAGGGTTGTTGTTAGCAGTCTCAAGCAAATTTCATGAAACAAATCCAGGCCTAAATGGTTGGCAGAGATTCAAGCCGCATCTTTATTTCAATGCCGGAAGAATTGCTTCCTATGCTTTGCTTGGAGGAGCTATCGGCGCTCTCGGTTCAGTGTTAACTCTTTCTTCAAGCGTGACCGGCATCATTACCATTATTGCCAGTTTGCTGATGATAATCATGGGGCTTCAATTATTGCAGATATTTCCTTGGCTCAACAAACTCCAAATCAAGATGCCAAAATTTATCGCTCATAAAATGTATGATGCCAGCGACCAAAAAGTAAGCAAAATATCATCCTTTCTGTTCGGTGCAGCAACTTTTTTCCTCCCTTGCGGATTTACCCAGGCGCTGCAGTTGTATGTGCTAGGAACAGGGAGTTTTGCCGTTGGCGCATTAACCATGCTGGCTTTCTCTCTGGGAACATTGCCTTCACTTGTTTCGGTAGGCGCATTCTCCAGTTTTGCCAAGGGAAATGTTAAGAAATACTTCATGACCTTTTCCGCGGTATTAGTTATCGTTTTGGGGATTTTCAATTTGGCACCTGGATTTAATTTAGTAGGCGCGGGAGTTGCTCTACCTTCTGTTGATAATGGCATCGTTAATGACAATAATGATATTAACGTAATTGGAGAAAAACAGATTATTACCTTAAAGGTTGATGGCCTTGATTATTTTCCCGATAGATTTACTTTGAAAAAAGGAGTTCCGGTCGAGTGGAACATTGATGGCAAAAATGCGCAGGGCTGTGCTGGAATAATCAGTGTCCCTAAATTAGGGATAACGGAGAGGTTGCCTAAAGATAGCATTAAAACCATTACTTTTACGCCTCAGCAGACCGGTAAAATGATCTTCACCTGTGCCATGGGCATGGCTGGCCCTGGAACGTTTGAGGTAGTGCCATGAAAACGATAATTACAGTTAAAGGAACGCACTGCAATTCCTGCAAGATGCTGATTGAAGAAGTCTGTGCTGAAATTCCAGGCGTGAAATTCTGTAAAGTTGACTTCAAGACCGGAAAAACGGTTCTTGAGCACGAAGGAAGCCTGGATTTGAAGAAGCTGAAGAAAGAGATTGAAGGCTTGGGAGAGTACAAAGTTATCTTATAGCCCTCTTTTTTCCATCTCTTTAATGGTCCTGGCCACGCACGCTGAATAACCTAGTTCTGTGTCGTGCAAACCGAGTAGACGGATGATGTTTCCTTTATTATCTGGAAAAGGCTGGTATGCTGTCGTAGATTGGGGCGAGATCAGCACTGCATATGTCATTCCCTTGACATCCAAGGCATTTGGTGGCATTACTCCCATCAAGGGCTCATGATAGCCAATTATTCCTTTCAAAGGCCCTTCTGCCGCCGCCTGCAATAAACTGTTTATTTCTTCCGCGCCTCCTTGCACAGGTTCTTTAATCCCCAAATCATAACGCATGAAGCAACCGCTGGCAGTTGGAGTCCTGAAAGAGAGTGGTTTGGTGTTGAATTTTATATTTTTAAGATGCGGCAATACTGCAACAACTGATCCAACTACTGCCGTATCGACGCTTTTCACATTTCCAACACTCCCGCGAGCCATTCCTGCAGTTAAGCCGACGCCGTCAACGGCAGATTCAAAATTTTGCATAGGATGTATTGTTTCAATATCAGCATATGTAATCCCATAATTTTGGTCTATCAGATCAACCACTGGTGCTGCGGCATTTCCAGTGCAAGAGCTTGCCGATACTACTTGATGTTTAGCTGGATCATATTGATCTTCATTTACGCCGACGATAAGTGTTTTATCCACATATTTGTGCGGGCAAGCTACGACTGCTCTCTTGACGGTTCCTGTCAGGCATCGTCGTAATTCTTCGATCTGCTTCTCTGTCTGCGGCTTGTCAGCTGTTAACGATGCATCGATAAGAACATCAACATCATATCTGCTCCAGTCGATTTGGTAAGCAGCACCACGGTTAAAAAACAGTACAACTTCTCTTCCATTGAGGTCGAATTTATAGGTGTCCCCATCAATCTCTTTCGGCACTGAGACTGTTCCACCGAACTGGCCATAGGCACTGTCTGAAAGAAGATTTGCCAGATGCTGCCTGGCGATAGTTTCATTATTCAGCTTGTGATCATTGTTTCTTTCGGCGATAGCTACAACTCTCATGTCTAAGGAGGAATCTTCTTCCGTCAATCGCGTAAAGAGATGTCCGATCCTGCCAAACCCCTTTAAGCCGATGTTGATAGTCATGCTCTTTTTGGTTGAAACATCTGTATATAAGAGTTGTGTACTTGGGTTATAGAGCATCCGCATGGAGAGGTGTGTTCTCAAAGACCATAAATTTTATAAGAGCAGTTTAAAGCGCTGGGTAGGTGAAAGCGCTGATTACTGCCGCAGGTTTAGGCACACGGTTAGGGAACTTGACCCAGAATACCAACAAGTGCCTGCTTGAAATTGGCGGGAAGCCCTTGCTCCGGCACACGGTTGATATGCTTAAAAAATTAGGCATCTCTGACATTTACATTGTGGTCGGTCATTGTGCAGGACTGATTGAAAAAGAGTTTGAAGGCGAAGTGACTTTTTTACATAACCGCCAGTATTCGTCAACAAGCCTGCTTTCTTCTGTTGTGTTAGGGAAAGATCATTTAGTAGGTTCTGACTTTATCGTCATGACCGGGGATTCGCTGATGCACCCTAAGATCATGGGATCGTTTTTAGAAGAGCCAGGCCAGGTGCTGGCATCAGTAGAACTGAAAGCCTGTGATGAAGAAGACTTCAAGGCGATCATCAAGAATGACAAAATCGTGGCCATGTCTAAGGAAATTCCACTTCATCAGGCTTCCGGTGAATTTACAGCTATGGTGAGAGTTCCAAAAGAAGCGTCAATGGCATTCTTTGAAGAAACAGAAAAATTTATCCAAGATGGTGGAACGAAGAAGTATATCGCTGATATTGTCATGTTCCTGCAGAACCGGAATTTTGAGGTCAGGCCGGTGTACACTAACGGTCTGCCAAGAATAGAGATTGATTTTCCGCAAGATTTAGAAAGAGCGCGGGAAATTTATAAACAATTTTGATGAGGCACTATGGTAAGCAAAGCGATGCAGGAGCTGAGGGAGAAGTGCAGCAAGGATTATTATGATCCTTATGTTCAGAAACTTCATTATATCTTATTATATTTTACGCAGTATTTGTTGAAAACGAGTATCACGCCCAATCAGATAACGGTCTTTTGGCTCTTTTTACAGTTTCTTGCTGCGCTGCTGATGGTGCTAGGTACATACTGGCTTAATGTTCTTGGCATTGTCCTCTACACGATTGCCGGCTTCCTAGATGCTATTGACGGGCAGGTTGCCAGGATCAAGAAGAAATCTAGTTACAAGGGTATTTTCCTGGAATGGCTGGGCGTCTGTTTTGGCAGCCCGATATTTTTCATTTGTCTTTCCATCGGCGTAGCTCTCAAATACAATAACATTCTCTATGTAGCCTTGGGCGTCATATCAGCCTTGGCTTTGCTGTACAGTAAGCTGGCAGTAATAAATCCTGAAGATTATAAGCCGGAATTCCGGGAAAAAATTCTTTCCCTGCGGAATAATTTGTCCATGCGCAACAAGAAAAAGAGATTTGCTTTTGTTTATTTGCTGACACGGCGAAGCAATCCTTTTAATCTATTGTTTATTGGGATCATTCTTAACTTTCCTAGAGAAACTCTGATCCTGTATACAGTCCTGTATGTTCTGGAGTTTGTGCGCCGGATGTATACCCAGTTGAGGACCCTGCATAGGTTGGATAAGGAATTGGCGAAGGAAGAAAGAAGCAAGCAAAGGCCGACAGCATAAAGTACTTAAAGCAGTGGTTCTTACAATTATTAATATGACAAAAATCAAAATCGTCTATGACCGTAAAAACTGCATCAGTGTTGGCTCTTGTGCCCTTCTTGCCGAGAGGTTCTGGAAGATGAACCAGGAAGACGGCAAGGCGGATCTTATCGGCTCCCGGCCGAAAGAGGGTGAAGACGATGTCTGGGAGCGGGAAATAGAAGATGATGATCTGGAAGAAAATAAAGAAGCTGCACGAAATTGTCCAGTTGCCGTAATCAAGATTTTTGATAAGTCCGGGAAGGAGATGAAGCTGCATCCTTTTTGATTATGTTATCATTCTTTTCTGCACGCCACCACGTTGGCGGCAAGACGGACACTTTGTGTCCTACAAACCACCCCGTAAGGGACTTCCCCCGGTTTGTCTTGCGCCACGGTGGCGCAAATATTGTAAAATGATGCTTTTACTAAGTATATCCCTTCATAAGGTTTTTAAACGGGTATCATTTAGGTATAAACATGAGGCGGTCGTACCTGAAATTATTGAAGTATTTTGTGGTCAGAGAGCCAAAAACGCCTCTCCAATTGATCCATTTTGTCACTTCTAAATGCAATGCCAAATGCGGGCATTGTTTCTTCTGGAGCAAATTAAATACCCAGGGAGAATTGTCTTTGGATGAGATTGATAAGCTGAGCAGAAATCTGCCTGATCTGGTGATTCTTAACATCAGCGGCGGGGAGCCGTTTATCCGTCCAGACTTTGCGGAGGTCATCAAGACCTATTACCGCAACACCCCAGTTAAGGAAGTTACCGTTCCCACCAATGGGACGTTTACGGACAAGATGGAAAAGGATTGCACCGATATTCTTGAAAATTGTCCGGGCCTGGATCTGAATATTGTCCTCTCCCTGGATGGAATTGAGAAGATACACGACCAGATACGGCAGCTTAAAGATTGTTTCAAGACTGCTGTGAAGACGTTTATCATGCTTAAGGAATTGCAGAAAAAATATCCGCGTCTGCAGCTGTCCGTGGTTTCAACCTTAACTTCATTGAATCAGGATACGCTGGAGGAATTTCATAGTTATGTTTCACAAAAATTACAGCCTGATGCTTTTGGCATGAATATCATCCGTGGAGAGGCAAAAGTGATGGACCTTTTCGGCGTTGATCTTGATAATTACAGGAAATTTTTTCAGCTGCAGTCTACGTCCAGAAAAAGGGGGATGAAGTCCAGTATAAGGGATTATATGAACAAGCTACGGACGGGGATGATCATCAAGACTGTGGAAGACAAGAAATTCATTCTTCCCTGCAAGGCAGGAAGCTTAATGGCGGTGATGTATGAAAAAGGTGATATCTACCCCTGCGAGCTTCTTAACAACAAGCCGATCGGCAACATCAAGGATTTTGGCTATGATTTCAGGAAGTTATGGTCGTCTGCAAAAGCCAAGGAGACCTGCACGTTTATCAAGGATTCCAAATGCTATTGCACCCATGAATGTTTCCAGCGGTTCAATATACTGTACAACCCTCCGTTTATCGCTAAGCATTATGTGAAGTCTTTATTTGGCAAATCTGAGATCATCAATGTTCTTGCACCATCTTCTAAGGGAAAGAACAGCGGTGCTGATATGATCAAGATCGGGAAGATGCGGGGAGTGCGTCATAATGCCGGGAATAATCATAAAGAGCCTGTTTCTACAAAATCAAGTGGGAGTCCAGCAGAAAATCCGGCGACAGAGGACATCATACCCATCAGTGTCCAGTAAGGCGAGAAAAGATTCTTTTTCCAGCAAGCTTAAATATCCTCTGCTTTGAAATTCTATTATGAAACAGTCGATGGGAGCTGGAACGGTCTATCTGATGGCCTCTGAAGTTCCGCTGCTTCTGGTCAATTATATTATCCATATTGCTCTGGCAAGGTATCTTGGCGTTGAAGCATATGGGATTTTTGGGGTTCTGATGTCTTTGTATCTGATTAACCGGGCTTTCTTTGGCAATGGATTGCCCAAGGCAGTTTCTAAGCTTATTTCTGGATCAAAAGGTGATATTTCAAGGCTCTATGCGTCTTCATTGAAAGTACAATGGTATTTAACGCTCTGTTTTGCCTTGATCTATATTGTTTTTGCTAAAGGCTTTGCTGTACTATTGCATGATCCTTCTTTAACGTATTACATCATGCTGATGGGAATTATTTCTATTCCGCTGTCCATGGTTTCGCTCTATTCCAGCGGGTTTTTGAACGGCTTGCGTATGTACAAAGAACAAGCCATCGTCAAGACGATAATTCCTCTCACACGCCTGATTTTGGTCGTTTTGTTTTTGCTGCTGGGCTTTAAGCTGGCCGGTGTCTTGACAGGATACTTACTTTCCTATATCATAACATTCTTTATCTGCCTCTGGTACATGAGCAGGATAAAGCCGTCAACGCCAACCTCTGATATCCTTGCTGGTGAAAAATATAACAGACAATTCATTACAAAAAAAATACTTTTCTTTGCCCTGCCCCTGACTTTTGCCTCTCTTGGCTATACTTTATTACGAAACGTCAGCACGTTATTTATTAAATATTTTCTCAATGATAATGCTGCTGTGGGTTTGTATACGGCAGCCTCGACTCTGTCCAATGTCCCATTTATGATCTTTGTTCCAGTTTCCTTTACCTTGCTTTCGTCTATCTCCACGGCAGCTGCTTCAGGAAACACTACATTAGTACGCAAATATATATCTCAATCCCTTCGCTATATGCTTCTCCTGCTCTTGCCGCTCACTGCGCTCCTTGCTGCAACGTCACAAGAACTGCTTACGTTCCTCTACTCGGAAACGTACGCTTCCGGAGCTTCGGTGCTGAGCCTTCTTCTGGTAAGTTCTGTTCTTCTGGCGGTCTTTAGTGCATTGGTTTCAGTAATCACGGGAATAGGGAAACCAAAATTAGAGATGGTGTTCAGCGTCCTGTTTATTACCATTCTGTCCGTCCTGAACATTGTTTTCATACCTTCATTAGGCCTTATCGGTGCAGCTATCGCTTTCCTGATAACATCTTTCATAGCTCTGGCCGTTGCAGGGATATATGTGTATAAGCTCTTTAATACGCTGATGAGCCTGCGTTCTTTCATCGTGATATCGCTTTGCTCTG
>C687J35174_10002374_pt1 | contig 26621 bp, 28 predicted proteins | sample RifCSPhighO2_01_FD_35174 | JGI IMG/M metagenome (IMG submission 35174) | reverse complement strand
AAGCCTGTAATACCACTTATAATTATTGATCCTGTTGAGTCTATTATTTTTGCATTACCAACTCTGTCTATTAATTTTTTCACGGACCTGAAAACCTCCGCAATCCTATACGCTACTAAAGATGAAAAAATCACCAAAACAATAAATCCAACACTTACTGTATAGTTAAAAAAATCTTGGGACTTCATATGGTAGTATTTGAATGATAATAAGCTTATTTACCCAAAAAAGAGCTAAAAGAAGGTAAGAAGCATGAAAGAAAAGGAGTGTTTTCAGATGTTAAAATCCTAAACTCTGATATTTGTTCAACGACTGATTCACGGAATTTATAACATCCACAGTAAGTTTAACAGTAAAAATCAGAGAAACTAGGGTTATAACTACGGCAATTATTCCGATAATTTTTGATTTATAATCTCCCTGTTTTAAATATTTATAACCGTACCATAATCCGGACGGCGGAATCAGCAGGCTTACTAAATAAACGCCGGTTTGTTTTAAGGTACTTGTTGAAAGAGGTTTGTCTTTTAGCTTTTTTCCGCAATTGGGACAAAAATATATGTTGGGAGTAATATTAAATTTGCAATAAGGACATGTTAAATTCTGATCCATATAACTATTGTAATACTTTCAAACAATTAAATCTTCCTTATCCACATTAAGTATTCAATGTTCCCACCCTTTGAGCCAATAATCGGAGATTGAGTTATGCCCTGAATCTCAAGATCTAAATTTGAAAGGTCATTTTTAACTTTATCTATTGTTTTTGGAATAAACTCAGCCAGCAGCGTCCCCTTTCTCCTCCATGACTTATCTGCTTCATAATGAGGTTTCAAGAGCGAAACAATATCTCCATTATTTTTTAATAACTCCACAGCACGCGGAACAATAAGTTTTTGTTGCGTCCAACCTACGTCTATTGATATAAAATCCATTACAAGAGGCAATGTTAAATATAAAGCATTGGTTTTTTCCATTGTTACAACGCGTGGATCATGCCTTATTTTCCATTCCAGAACCCCATAAGCCGTATCAACCGCGTAAACTTTTTTCGCGCCGTTTTGCAAAAGACAATCCGTGAATCCTCCGGTGCTAACACCTAAATCCGCGCAAACTTTGCTCCTTACGCTGATATTAAAAAACTTCAATGCGTGTTCCAGTTTTAAACCGGCTCTTGATACAAATTTTTTATCCATAACTTATTTATCCTGATATAAATTTTTGTGTAAAAAACGGCTCAGCGCAAAAGCAACCCCGTGTTCCACTGCTTTAGTTCTTGTTACGGCGCCTTTCGTAAAAACGCCAAACATTCCGATTCCCTTACCAATATTTTTTGTTCCAAAAGTCGCATCAATTGCCTGAGACAAATTTTCTCCTTTTTTTATGCGTTTTATTATTTTTTCAGGCATCACAACCCCTCCTGATGAACCTATGCCAATATCTCCGTTTCTGTCTACGACTACAACTATAGACCTCTCAAACCAACCGTATGAATATTTATGGAATCCTCCTTCTATTCCCACACCATACTCTGCATCCTTAATTTTTTTTAAAGCCTGACTTGCCCTGTTTAATGCACCTTTAAATGTTTCCCCATCTTCCATTGGTTGATCTCTGACTCCTGATAGCACATTAACGCCAACAACCTTAATATCTTTAAAATGTCTGGAAAAAATCTTTTTAACCGGATTTATTTTTGTCTTGTTTTTTGAACCAACTGCTACAATCATATTTTCAATTTTGCGATATTGGTTTTGTATATTTTCTGCTGATCATTAAGCTGAGCCGTAATAAAAAACAGTTCTTTTCCCAAAACGATATCTTTAAAACAATAATTTAAATCATCAACTAATTCATATCCGCTTTTCAAAACTTTATTTTTATGAATCCAAATTAAATCTCCATCTTCTGTTTTATTCCCTCGAGGAATATTTTTATGGGAAACTTCAATCTTGAAAAAACACATTACCCAATCTTCTCTGTATCCTCCTTCAAGTTTAATAACTCCAGACAATTTAATATCAGAAGGCGTTACTTTATAGCCAGTTTCTTCCTCTGTTTCACGAATTGCCGCATTTAAGTAATTTTCTCCGGGTTCTACCCTGCCGCCGATTCCATTTAATCTGTTTGCGTCTATCCATTTATGAGAATCTCTGTGAACAAACAAATAGTGATTGCCGCAGTATAAAAAATTGGTCACTGAGGTTTGAACTTTTCTAATATATTTTTTGCTGTCTGCCATTTTATTTATTCCACCCAAACTCTGAATAATACACACCTGTCAGATAATTGAACAGTATGTCTCTTACACAAGGAACAATATTTTCAGGAAGTCTTTTTAAAGAAAACCATCTGAGTTCACTGCATTTGTTCGATTCTCTATTTATTACATTTCCTCTCCATTTGCGGGCAATAAAAGCCAAATCCATCCTTTCTTCTTCTGATGACTTTCTGTGCATTATATGAATAAAGGAGATATCTTTTTTATTGAGAGATATGCCTGTTTCTTCTTTTGCCTCTCTTACAATTGCTTGTAAAGCTGTTTCTTCTCCATCAAGATGCCCTGCTATCACACTGTAATTTCCATCCTCATAACTTGTATTGAATCTTTTTAAAAGAAGAATTTTATTATTTTTTATTAAAAACAAATAAACTGCAGGAATAAGCTTAAACCTTTCTTTAGAATTTTTTATGTCTGAGGATTTTTTTAACATTTTTAGAAGAATCAGTTTAAATATTGTATTACATCATGTAAATTTCCGGTCGTTATCTGATGGGCATCATTAACGTCTGTTGTTTGTTTTCCCTTTTGATGTAGAACTACCATTCCAAAACCCATCTTTTCCTTTGGAGTTTGCAAATCTCCTCCAAATGAGTCACCAAACATAATGGCATTGCTTAATNCGANNGGCTTTCCAAGATCCGCTTCCGCCATTTGCAATCCTTTTTGGAAAAAATCCAGATGAGGTTTGTCCTCGGGATCCCCAATGGACACAATATTAAAATTAACTCCTTTTTCTCTTAGTAACTCAATTCTTTCTCTTTTTAGAGCCATTGAATATTCAGGATCGTATTCAAACTGACCACCATCTGTCATTTTTAGCCTTGCATCGCTGCTTGTAAAAAGAAAGATTGGACGATTATGGTTTTTAATTTCTTTAATAAGTTCTAAAGCACGTGGATACACTATCGTTTTTTCTGTCAAAGTCAACCAATAACTATCTGCTGCCTCATTAATTATTTCAGGGGTAAGGTTGGCGCCCGCCTGATCTGCTGCAAATTTTATAAACATTTCCCTGCTCCATTTTTTAACAGCTGAGTATTTTTGTTTTACCTGAGACTGACAATTTTCAACTTTGGCAAGTAAAGCATCAAACGCTTCTTTTCCGCCTTCAACCTTTGACCAGTCGTTATTAATAACTCTGTATCCTGAAACCATAAGCTGAAATATTTTATTGAAATTTTCCTGTATTTCCTTTGCTTTTTCCTCCCCTAAATGAGCCTCAATTACTTTTCTTACACCTTCTGACCCATCCAGAGATGCTTCTTCTGTATTTATCAACGTGTCGTCAATATCAAAAAACCACACTGAGTCTGACCAGGAAATCTCTCTAACTTCTTTAGACTTGCTTTTTACACTAACCATAACAAGATTATACCAAATTCCTATTAAACCTTTGACTGAAGGCTAAAAATCAGTTAGACTAATATCATGTCTTCCAACCTGTCCAATCTTTTTTCTCCAAAATCTATAGCAGTTATTGGCGCGTCCCGTTCACCGGAAAAAGTGGGAGCAATTGTTCTGAAAAATATCATCGATTCAAAATTCACCGGGCAAATTTTTCCCGTAAACCCCAATACCGATAATATTAATAATTTGAGATCCTATCCTGATATTAATAGTCTTCCTCAAATTCCTGATCTTGCAGTCATTGCTCTTCCGGCGGTACAGGTTCCGGAAATCCTTAGCCAGCTGGGAGAAAAAGGGGTTAAGAACGCGGTTGTTTTCTCCGCCGGTTTTAAAGAAACCGGAGAAGACGGGGAAAAACTGGAAAAAAACCTAATAAATGCTGCAAAAAAATTTCAAATTAATTTACTGGGCCCTAACTGTTTGGGATTTGTAAATAACCTTTATCCCGTTAATGTTACTTTTGGAGAACTTGTTGAAAAATCCGGTAATCTCAGTTTTATCTCTCAATCCGGAGCGCTTGCCGCAAGCCTTTTTGATTGGTGCAAATCAAGCGGTCTTTCCTTCGGTCAGTTTGTTACATTAGGAAATAAAGCGGTTATTAATGAAAATGACGTTCTGCAGTATTTTCAAAGCCTTTCTCAAAACAACTCTTCCCAGGTTGATGCACAAGGCTTATCAAAAGTCCGTCCGATTGGATTATATTTAGAATCTATATCAAATGGTAAAGAATTTCTCCGAATCACTAAAGAAATTTCTCAAAAAGATCCAGTTTTTATTCTAAAACCGGGAAAAACTCAAGCCGCCAAACACGCTATGCAGTCTCACACAGGAGCAATTGCAGGAGAAGACGCGGTTTTACAAACTGCTTTACACCAGGCAGGAATAACACGCGCTCAGACTCTTGAAGATTTTTTTGATTTATCCCGTGCGTTTGCCTGGGAAAATGCGCCTGAAGGGCCAAAAGTAGCTATAATTTCAAATGCCGGCGGACCGGCAGTTATCAGTGCCGATGCTGTTATAACCGAAGGTTTGGAACTGGCAGAGTTTGACGCAACTTCCCGCGAACAGTTGGAAAAAATTTTGCCAAGATCAGCCAGCGTCTTTAATCCTGTAGATGTTTTGGGTGATGCATTGGCAGACCGGTACGGGCAAGCGGCAGAAATTATTCTTCAAACAAACCAGGCTGACACATTAGTTATTATTCTTACTCCCCAAGTCATGACTCAAATTGAAAAAACAGCCGAATTTATAGGTAATTTGTCAGAAAAATATCAAAAACCAATTTTCTGCTCTTTTATGGGGGGAAATCTAGTTGTTGAAGGAGAACAAAAACTTAATGAATACAAGATTCCCTCTTTTCGCTTCCCTGAACGGGCAATCGCAGCAATTGCTGCCATGTGGCGCTGGAAAAAATGGCAGAAAAAACAATTCCAAAACCCGAAACAAATAACTGCTTTACCCGCTTTTGATAAAGCACGGGAGATTATAACAAGCGCAGTAAAAAACAACCGTAAGACTCTTGATAATCTTGAAGCAAATGAAATTCTGCGATCTGCTGGAATAAGTGTTCCGGCTTACTCAGCAATTTCTGATTTGGACCAGGCTAAAAATTTTGCCCGGCAAAACGCCTGGCCGGTAGTTCTAAAACTTTCTTCACCCAGCCTATTGCATAAAACAGATATTGGAGGAGTAATTACAGATATTTCAAATGATGAGCAGCTCGAAGACGCATGGAATAAACTACAACAGAAAATCTCCCACCAGTTGGATCCGGAAATCAAAGAGCACGTAAAGGTTCAGATTCAGAAAGAAATAATGAGCGGCATTGAAATAATTGTTGGAGTAAAGGTTGACCCGACTTTTGGAAATGTATTGCTTTTTGGAGCAGGCGGAAGACTGGCTGAATTGATCCAGGATAGGAACTTGCATCTTCTGCCTCTTGATATTTCTCAAATAAGGGAGCTTGTTAAAGAATCAAAAATTTTTCCGGTACTTAACGGCTTCCGGGGACAACCGCCTTATGCTCTGGATAAACTTTACGAGTTAATTTATCGCCTGGTCAAACTGGCAGAAATGCTCCCTGAGGTTTCTGAAATTGAAATTAACCCTGTTATTTTAACTCTTAATGATGCTTGGGCAGTTGACGGAAAAGTTGTTCTTGAACAGGGAGAGCAAAAAATAGTCAGTGCGCCTAAATTCCATGTAGCAACAACTATTACCCACACTATTGTTGCAGGTAAATTCCATTACTTTGTTTTTGAATCGGAAACGCCGCTTGTTTACCAACCGGGGCAATATATAAGCGTCAAAGTAGCAAACCAGCGGATTAATTCTTATTCAATTGCCGGAAGTGAAAATCCGAATAGTTTTTTCTTGCTTATTGATACAACGCCAGGAGGTTTAGGTTCCAAGTTTTTTGAAAACTTAAAGGTTGGAGACAAAATAACTTACCTTGGACCATTTGGAACATTTACTCTTAAATTTGATGATGGCGCAAAACATCTTTTATTTTTAGGAACGGGTTCCGGTTGCAGCCCTTTAAGATGCATGCTTGAGTCTGCATTAAAAGAGAAAAACGTCCAACTACCCACAACTTTGTATTTTGGGTTGCGTTATAATTCGGATGTTTTCTGGCAGGATTATTTTAAAAAATTATCAGAAGAGCATTCTAATTTCAGTTTTAAACTCGCTCTTTCCAAGCCTGACTTATCCTGGCAGGGGTTAAACGGACATATCACTGAACTGGTAAATAAAGATTTCTCTAATGCCAGTGAATGCTCTGCCTACCTTTGCGGAAATAAAGCAATGATTGAGGAAGCAACAAATATTTTATTATCAAAAGGTTGCCCGAAGGAACGGATATATTCGGAAAAATTCTAATTTCAAAATGTAAAGTGCAAAATTATAATGTAAAATTAAAATTACTAAACTTTTAACTTTGAACTGTAACTTTTAATTTTTAAATTTGAACTTTTAACTAAAAATGGTCAACCAGAATATTTTTACTTTAAAGATCGGTGGTCAGGCCGGCCAGGGAATAAAATCGGCAGGACTCATGCTTGCCAAAGTTGCTACGCGTTCAGGATACTACACTTACACCTACACGGAATACCCCTCACTTATACGGGGAGGACATAATGTAATGCAGATAAACGTATCTTCTGAAGAAGTTACTGCACCCTCCAAAAAGACGGATTTTTTGATAGCTTTAAATCAACAAACAATTAATTTACATAGCGGCGAGCTTATTGCCGGTTCCGGAGTTCTTTTTGACAGTGAAAAAAGTTTTGATATTGCAAAAGTAGAAAAAGGGGTTAATTTATATCCTGTACCATTGTCAAAATTCGCGAATTCCGCCGGAGGCGGTGAACTTTTAAGTAACACCGTCGCGCTGGGCGCGGCAACGGCTATTTTAGACGGAAATCTTTCAATGCTTAAAAACCTGATTAATGAAGAATTTGCCAACAAAGATCCGAAAGTGGCAACGATGAATCAGCAGGCAGCGGAAGCAGGTTTTAATTTTGCCCAAGAGAATTTTGCAGAGAACTTTAAAAAAACATTAACACCAATAGAAAATAATATTCCCAAAATGGTTGTGAATGGTAATGACGCGGTAGCGCTTGGTGCAATTGCCGCAGGTCTTCAATTCGCAGCTATTTACCCAATGTCACCAATCTCTAATATTCTGCATGTCCTGGCCTCCTATCAGGAAAAATACGGATATGTTTATAAACAGCCTGAGGATGAAATATCTGCGATTAACATGGCAATCGGAGCATCTTTTGCTGGGGTCCGCTCCATGACCGCAACATCAGGCGGCGGATTTTGTCTCATGACAGAAGCCTATGGACTTTCCGGAATGACTGAAACTCCCATTGTCATAGTTCTTGGAATGCGGCCGGGCCCGGCAACAGGATTTCCAACCTGGAGCGAGCAGGGAGATCTCAGGTTTGTGCTGCACGCCCATCAGGGAGATTTTCCAAGAATTGTGCTTGCCCCAGGTGACGCCAAAGAAGCATTTGACCTTACCATGCAGGCATTTAACCTGGCAGATAAATACCAAACTCCGGTAGTTTTATTAATTGATAAAAATATCTGTGAGGATGATCAAAGTTTTCCTGTTTTCAACATTTCTTCCTATGAAACTTCGCGGGGAAAGTTTTCTTCCCAAAATTTGCCGGATTATAAACGTTTCAGCCTTGAAGATAGCGGAATATCAATGCGTACTATTCCCGGAACCGGTAACTTTTTTGTTGCCAACTCAGACGAACATGACGAACAAGGCTTATCCAATGAAGAAGCAGCAAATCGCAACTCTCAGATGAAAAAAAGAATGAATAAACTCACAACTTGCACAAAAGAGGACATGAAATCACCTCAACTTTTTGGACCGCCTGACGCGGATATCACCATTGTTTCCTGGGGAAACAACAAGGGAAGCATATTACAAGCAATGAAACAATACAACAATGTCAATTTTTTGCATATCACGTGGCTAAATCCGTTTCCGGCTGAGGCAATAAAAAATATTTTAACAAAAGCCAAACACATAATTGATGTTGAATGCAATTTTTCAGGACAAATGGCCGGCTTAATTAGAGAAAAGACGGGAATAGAAATTACGGATAAACTGTTAAAATATGATGGAAGACCAATTTTTCCGGAGGAAATAGCTGAGAAAATAAATAGTACTATAAAATAAATTCGAAGCACTAAATCCGAAATACGAAACAATATTAAATGATCAAAATCAGAAATTTAAAAACAGTTTTGTATTTTGAATATTAAAATTTTGAATTTGTTTCGAATTTCGATATTTGAATTTCGGATTTTGTTAAACTATGACTGAATTAAAAGACCTAACCACACTCTGTTCTCCCAACTGGTGTCCGGGATGCGGGAACTTTACCATTTGGGCGGCATTTAAAAACGCGTGTGTTAAAAAGGGGTGGGACAATACCAATTCAGTTCTGGTTGCCGGAATCGGCTGCCATGGTCATATTATAAATTTTACAAAAATAACTTCTTTTGAAGGCTTACACGGACGGGCTATTCCGGTTGCAACAGGAATAAAAATTGCAAATCACCGTTTAAACGTGTTTGTTTTTACAGGTGATGGAGATTGCCTTAGTGAAGGAGGAAACCACTTTGTGCATAGCGCTCGTCGCAATCATGATTTAACAATTATTCTTCATGATAATGCTATTTATGGCTTAACAACCGGACAAACCACACCAACTTCCCCGCATAGATTCAAATCAAAATCAACTCCACAAGGCAATCCCGACTGGCCGATTTCTCCTTTAACTTTAGCCATAGCATCAGGTGCCACTTTTGTTGCCCGCGTTTATGCGGGAAATATTCCCCAAATGACAGATATAATGATTCGCGCGAACGAACATAAAGGACTGTCTATTGTTGATATTCTTCAGCCTTGCGTGACATTCAATAAAGAATATACCCATGCATATTTCCAGGAAAATACTTACTATCTTGATGAAAAACATGACGCAACAAACAAAGCAGAAGCGTTTAAAAAATCTCTGGAATGGGGACCAAAACAAATCGCTCTTGGTGTTTTTTATCAAGAAGACAAACCATGTTATGAGTCCCAAATTCCGCAATTATCCGAAAAACCATTAATCGAAAATCCACCTGTTAAAAGAAATTTGGAAGAATTATTTAAGAAATATTTTTAATACGAAGCAAATTACTGTTCTACAACTTCAACTTTTCCTATATTTTCAAAAACCTCATTTACTGGTTTTAAATCCGCTTTACGAACATACTCCCCTTTACTGTTTCTTCCAATTTCCACAAATTCCCCGCCTGCCTCTAACATGGTTTCGTTTTTAGCACCAATATTTATGAAGAGATCGCCTTCTTTTTCTACAAAATGTGTCCTAAAAGTACTATATACTTTCCATTTTCCTTTACTTTTCATCCAGGGAGATGTACTTTTGGGATCGTTCGGCTTATCAGGATCAATTCCTGTTGAATAATATGGGTTTTCGACAGAAAAAGATTCAACACCAGTCAGAGCAAGATCACCGATCGATTCTATATCATCCCATTTAACATCAGAATAATCTCTTTTTGCTGGGTCAAATACAGGGATACATCTTATGTCCATAGCCCCTTTCCTTATAAATATTTTGCCTTTATATATTCCCGAAGGAGGTAACTTCTTACCTTTATCTATTTCTGATAAAGCTCTTTCAACAGATGGTTTTTCATCTAATTCAGCAAATCCCCTAACAATAGCAACGCTACTTAGTAATATGCCTGCAGCTATAGACAGATTAAGAAATTGTCTTCTTGAAACTCCATCTCCAGTTCTTGATGAGGAGTGAGTTTTTGCCGGCTTATAATCAGTTGTTTTAACTTTTGAAGAAACAATAGCCATTTCTCTCTTCGTTCTTAACTCACTCAATTCATTGCTCAAAGCATCTATTTCTGCCTGTTTAGTTCTAAGAAATTCATCTGTCTGTCTTATTCGACCTTCATAATCTACCTTGACCATATTAAGCAATTATATATTATAGGACGTCTAAAATCAAGCTTTCAGGGTTTTTGACAGATTACAAAAGAAGTATTAAAATATGCGCTATGGTAATTGAAAGAAGAGAATCTTACCTTTTCGGGCTTATTAAAAGAAAACCGGTTGAACTTGCTCCAGGAACACAAGAGACCTTAGATAGGGTTTGGGCGGGTAGATTTATTAGGGAACGACGGAATAGGATAGTAGGCAGGAGTATTATTGTTGAATCACCTGATAAAGCGACAATCAGATATCATGGTAATTTTTTAACTCAGGATACTGAATACTATAAGGATGAAATTAACAGTGGATCCGGAATAACCGCATACCCCTCTTTTAAAGATATTTTACTTACAAAAGAAAGAAAATATACCTGGAGAGAATAATCATATCCATTGAAAACCCGCCTGTCAAAAGAAACCTAGACGACCTATTTAAAAAATATACTTGATAAAGAATTAATTCCGCTTTTTATTGCTATTTTCATACTACATGATATAATCGCGTCATGTGGGAAAGATTAAGGGCAGATATAGACAGAAAATTAAGAAGTGATAGAGAGAAAGAAGAAGCGTTGAAACTACAACAAAGATTAGACCAGCAAAAAAGATTAAAAGAAGAAGCTGAAGAACGTATTAGACTTGCGAGATCAAAAGAAACATACGTGCAAAGAATGCCTGCTGTGGCTGAGGGAATATCACAAGAATTAACAGCTATAAGTTCATCAGTAGGTGGAGAAACTCTTAGAGAAATAAATCAAGTTGTTTTTAAAGGGAAGGGCAAACTTGATAAGGGTGCTAGAATCGTTACGCATTATTCTTCGTATTTAAAAGAAGGAATAGGTCAAGATGCAGATGGACGCGGATACACATGCAAAGTAAGGGACGATACACATTATGCCCTTAATGGAGTATTTTTAAAAACTCCTCTTGGCATAGATCTATTTTCTGGATTTGTTAGCTACCCAATAACATTAGAAAGTGCTCCTTCTCCTATACCCAGTATAAATGGAATAGAATCAGAAGGATTACAAAGATCTTCCTTTCTCGAATATTGTAACAGGAAGAGGCTAAGTCGTACATATAAAACAAAACCGTATAATGATGTAGACTACTGGGTAGATCGCACTGATTGGACAAGATATAAACAAAGCGATGATTTCAGATGCTCAATTGCTCCTTATGGAAAATTTTGTGCAATAGTAGGATGGTGGAAACTAGAAGATATAGCACATGAAGTAATGTCTGGAAATGGTAATGCTATTCATATTAATTATAAACCACTAGAGGAATTTTATAATTTGGACTCTGCTTTAGCTAGATACAGGAGACTATCCCGTGATCAAGAATTTCTAACAAGAGCAAGAAGAATGGTTAATGAGAATCTGGAACATGATCTTCGAGGATTACTTGAGCACTGATTTTAACGATCAGGCAATTACACCAAATGTACTTTAATTTCTGCTAAAAAAACAAGGTTATTATCTCCTTACTCCGTATTTTTCAAAGAAGACTATTTCAGAAAGCGGTTTGCGGTCAAGTTCTCTGTGAGGAACAGATGTTCCTTTTACATACCCCAATGCCAGACTGCCTATAATAACTTGGTCATCTGGAATTTCTAAAATCTCACGCGTAGTTTCTTCATCCACCGTCACCCAACAACCTCCCAATCCCAGATTCCAAGCAGCCAACCACATATTTTGCAATGCGCACACCGCGGAATACACATATTGATCATGTTTTTCTAGCCAAACAATCAGGGACGCATGTGCATCGTTCTTATCAGTAAGAGAAGAATTATGTTTATTAACAGTGATCACAATACAGGTATTGGTAAATTGTAAAAAACTACCTTCTTGTGCTTTCAAACTCAAACTTTCTATTGTTTCTTTTTCTTTTACAACAATAAAGTGCCAGGGTTGGGAATTTAAAGGGCTTGGTGACCAGCGTCCGGCTTCTAATATTTGTGAAAGAATATCATCCGTGATGTTTTGACCTGTCCATGCACGTATTGATCGCCTTGATTTTATTGCTTCAATCGCATCCATATACCTTATTATACTATTTGTTGATATAATTTTGTAAAATACTTATTGATTATATACAAGTAAAGATTATGAAAAAAGCAGCTAAGCAAATTGCAGTTTTTTCCGGATGTGTTATAAAAGACGGTTGCGTACTCATGGTTTTAAGAAATGAAAAAGAATGCCCTAAAGCACATCTGAAATGGGAATTTCCGGGAGGAAAAGTGAATTTTGGTGAAACACCGGAAAAATCTGTTGCTCGGGAAATACTGGAGGAAACAGGAGTTGTAATAAAAATAAAAAAACTTCTTCCTTTTGTCCAAACATCTTATTGGGAATATGAATGGGGAGTACAGCAAACTTTATGTTTGGTATATTTGTGCAACTTTGTCAGACAGAGAAAAATTCTAAAAGACCATCATGTAGAAAAAATTGATTGGATAAGAATTGATGAAGTACTAAAACTTCCAACTCTTCCCGGAACAAAAGAAGTTTTGAACCTGGCAATAAAATTTAATTAAGCAAAATTTACAAATTTACAAATTCCTCTTGAAATTATTTTTCAAAGTATTTATACTTTTATCATTATGGATAATCAACAGTCACCACAAACTCCTCCGCCCGGCCAACCATCACAGCCTGCTCAGGGGACAGGAGATAAAGAAGTTCAAATCGGAAAATATAAAGTTAAAGTGGTTAGAAGCCTTTGCATTGGAGCTGCTTCCTGCGTTGCAGTTTCTCCAAGTGTGTTTCAGCTGGATAATGAAAACAAAGCCGTAGTCCAGGAAAGTGGAAATGACGTGCCGGAGAACATATTGCTCGCGGCGCAATCTTGCCCAACAAAAGCAATAGTTATTACGGACACTGAAACCGGAAAACAAGTGTGGCCGAGCTAAATTAAAATACGAAACACTAAATTCAAAATACGAAACAAATTCTAATATTCAAAATTCAAATATCAAAAAGTTTTAGATTTAATTTGTTTTTTTATTTTAATATTGTTTCGAATTTCGATACTAGAATTTAGAGTTTTTTTAAAGTATGTTAACCAATCACGCAAAAGGCATTTACCTCGCTCTTATCACTGCCCTTATCTCGGGGATATCAATTTTTGTTAACAAATTTGCTGTTGGTGCAATTCAACCGCCGCTAGTTTTTACTGCGACAAAAAATGTGGGGGTAGGGCTTTTAATTGTCGGAATTATTCTTGCAACAAGAAAATGGAGATTGATTAGAAATTTAAATAGGCGCGAGATTATTTACTTGATTTTAATCGGAATAATCGGCGGATCTATTCCTTTTTATCTTTACTTTACCGGACTTTCCCAGATTCCTGCAATTAACGCAGCTCTCATCCATAAGACTTTGGTTGTTTGGGTAGCTTTGCTTGCTATGCCTTTGTTAAAGGAAAGGTTATCACGAATGCAAATTGTTGCGGTACTACTTCTTTTTATAAGTAACTTTTTTGTCGGCGGATTTAAAGGATTCACATTTTCTCAAGGCGAACTTTTTGTGTTAATTGCTACAATTTTCTGGGCGGTCGAAAATATTCTGGCAAAAAAAATATTGATAGCAACCTGCCCCGATTCAATCGGGGTTGATCCAGATATAGTAACAGCCGCCAGGATGGGGTTCGGATCTCTAATTTTATTGGGCGCAGCAGTAATTGTCGCACCCTCCGGTTTGGCAAAAGTTACTGCTCTTAATTCAACACAATGGTTTTGGATGATCTTAACCGTAGTTATTTTACTCTGTTACGTCATGAGCTGGTACAGGGCTTTAAAATTTGCTCCCGCAATTACTGTTGCATCCGTTTTGGTTGCGGGAACACTAGTCACAAACGTTCTTTCCGCGTTATTTGTAACTCACACTTGGAATAGCACCTTGCTTATTCAATCATTGGTTATGCTTTTAGGAGTAGGAATATTTTTCTTTGCAATGAAAAAAGAGTGGCACTACACCTCAACCAACTAATCTAAGCGTAATCTTGTGTTAATAGTATAAGGAAGTTTTAACACGACTGGATTTTGGGGCAAACTTAATCCTGCTTCTTGATACAATGCTTTTAAAACCTGTTCATAAGTTCTTGCGTAAAATCGTACCGATTCTACAAAAGACTGTTCGTCTTCCGGAAATTCCAGAACACCGATTTGACCTTCTTTATTGCTAGAAAATAGAGTTAAGCTGATATTCATTCTAGAGATCGCGGGTTCTACTTTTTCGGAGATGAATTGCTCTTCCGCTTTTTCCTGAATAGCTTCTCTTTCTTCATAATTTGGGTTGTCTAAAAATTTAGTTGCTAAATGAGAATATTCTTCTTTAGTTAAACCAAGTTTCCTTCTATCTGTCTCCACTAATCCAAGCATTAAATCTTTCAGGCTAGAATAACCAAAATCTACGTCCACTGCAATATTTCTCTCTTTATTGTATACATATAAATTGCTCATACGATTAACGCTACTGTTTACGTCAAATCCTTTTGTTCTTAATAATGATTTAATATTACTAACCCGTTCCGAAGAATAAAAATTTGTCAAGGGGGTCTTTTTGACTTGAAAAAATATTATGGAATGTAAATCCCATCCTATTAACCCTTCTCTTCCAATTCCCCTATCTATTTCTACCCATGTAGTCTCATCTGAAAATAGACTTCCATCCAGTATGGTACTGCTTAAATCTTCAATTGCATCACATGAAGGAAGATCAGCAGGATCAATATCTTCAGAATATTGTTGATCTTCAGCATCGACCAGAAAGGGCATTTGATTACTTAAATGCCGATAGATATTTTGTGGATTCTCTACTGATACAGAAAATCTTGAAGGTTGTTCTTTTTCTTTTTTCCCGCCCGACATATAGGTAAGAATTATACTACCTATAGTATATTATCTCAACCGATCGAATGGTAGAATAATATTTTGAATTACTTTTCCAGTCCAGAAAGAAAGTTTTCGTTCTTCTTCTTTTGTTAAAATTTTAATAACCATATTCCAGTGAGCCGCGACTGTATCGCCGATTTTTAATCCTTCAACAATTTTCGGATCAAATGGTATTTTTTCTTTGCTAACTGTTAATTCACGATTGTCATCCTGAGCTTTAGCGAAGGATCTCGTAGGATTCTTCACTTCGTTCAGAATGACATCATGAGAAATTTTAAGAGAATGTAAATTAATTGTAACCTTACTATTATTTATCTCCTCCACCTTCCCCCATCTAACCATGCAATTGTTTATAGATTCCAAATTAAATGGAACAGCACCGGAGGCTTTGCCAACTCCTACATGCAGAACCTGAAACAAATGGCTGGGGATAAAAACCTTTGGCTGTTTTCGTTTTAATTCCTTAATAAAAAAATACGGTACTCCCTGCTTTTTGAAATTTTTCAACAGCAAATCGTAATCTTCCGATTTTGCTTGTTTTAAAAGATCATTCCCAATCCAATAAGCTTCGATAACTTCATAAGAAAACACGGGAAGCTTTGTAATTTTAGAAATTGTCTTAAGATAAGGATATAAAACAATAAATTTGCTTATTTCTTCTTCTACTTCATTACATTTCTTATCAATAATACACTTTTTGAACCTTGCTGCCGCGGTATTTTGGCCACAATAACCCAGGGAGTTTGGAGGTAGAGAAAACCGGGATTCCAGTTGCAAAGCTTTTAGATCCATTATGGATACAATAATACAATGTTTATAGTGTAAAATAAACATTAATCTTAAAAGCCAAATCTACAACTAAAATTTTAAATCTTTAATACTTTTTAGTTTTAAGGTGTAGTTTTGCAATTTGCGCTTTGAGATTATATCATGAGAGTCTATATTTTTGGCAATCAGGATGTTTCAGAAGACAATTTAGTTTTCGATGTAGTCAATAAACTTAATGGAAAATTTAAAGACATTGAGTTTATAACCGTTAAACCAAATGAGGATGTGCCGTTTGTTAGTGAAAAATCTGTTGTAATAATGGATACGGTTGTCGGAATAGATAAAGTAGAAGTTATTGAAGATAAAGACCTGGATAAATTGGTCTTATCACCAAGAAACTCAGCACATGATTTTGATTTGGGCTTTCAGTTAAAATATTTAAAGAAACTAGGTAAGTTAGACAAGGTTATAATTATTGGTCTGCCGCAACAGGGTGAAATTGATTATTTACGTATCCAGTCTATTTTAAGAAAATTAGTTGCGCAGGACATACAGGGATCATAAGCTCTGACAATTTTTTCAGCATTATAATGCAATGTATCTTCTTCTTTATCCAAGTTTTCGTTAAAGTATTTTTTTAAATCATTTTCAATAGTTATCTGGTTTTGAGACGTTGGAACAATAACATCATAATCTTCAATCATCCCATTCACGTTCACTTTTGCCATGTGATACAAAATTCCCCGTGGAGCTTCTACCACCCCCACACCAACACCTGCTTGAGCAGGCTTTCTGACAGGTTGTTCGGGAACTATTTTAATAGTTTTAAAAATATCTATCGCATCATCCACACATTGTAAAATTTCTATTGCTTGAGCCAGATTATTATGGTAAAGATTACCGGAAGGAAAAGTTGAAAGGTAAGGTGTAACNTCAGCTTTAGTCCTTGNATTAAGAAGGTCTGCATTAAAGTTAAGTCGGGCTAAAGCCCCAACCAAATAATCTTTATGATTACTTTTGAGAAGATATCCTTCAGATTGTGAATAAGGAATAACCACTTCTTCCAGGAAATTATAATAATTGTTTTCAGGGATATGATCGCCGTTTGTATTAACAATTTCTCCTTCAAGAAAATCAAACTTTTTTGTGATTTCATTTCTCAAACACATGTAATCCGAATTACGGTTCAGATTTTCTTTCCAATCAAAAAATGTTTTTACCCCTCGCAGGACTTGCGGACGTATTGTCTCAAGTCTGTTTATAAGATCAGGAAATTGAGCCTGATCGGGAAGCTTGAGAAATCCTCCAATGGTAGGAATAGGCGCATGAATTGCAGCACCAATTATAACAGTACTTAAATCCGTACCAAGTTTTTTAATATCAAAAGAGTCATGGAGCAAAATATGACCAGGATCTGCTGAATCATCAGGAATGTCCAAAATAGAATCAACTTCTAAAATATCAGGTAAAACAAAAAAATAGAGGTGCAGGGCATGGTCTCTGATCATAAGCGCATCATATGCNAGTTTTCTCAGTATTTTTGTTTGTTCNGAAACTTCTATCCCCTGAGACTTTTCAATGGCTTTTATAGCTGCAAATAAATGAGCAATAGAACATGTCCCGCAAATGCGTGATAAAAAGGATGGTACTGCAACAATTGGTTTTCCTTTAACAGCTTCCGTATAAAATCTTCTGTAGTCAGAAATTTTAAATCTCAAGTCCGTAACTTTACCATCCTGAATTTTTACCTGAAGCCCGGCGGTGCCTTCAATTTTTGTAATATTTTCAATTGTTATTTCACCAGTATGCATAATAAATAATTAAAAATTCAAAGTTCAAAATGCAAAATCACAATTATAAATTTAAAGTTATTATAACTTTTATCTTTAAACTAAACTTTGAACTTTACATTTTAAACTTTTAACTAATGCTGTATTGTAAAAAAATCTATATGATATTGAATAACTTCAGGTACTTTTCCAAGGTTTCTAAAAACGTTTGGATGTTCATCGGGCATCCATTTACCATATCATCCACTTTAATCACCTCATCAAGCTTTTTTACTTTATCACTGTAATTGAAATTTTTCATATACATGCAAATCCGTTCGTTAATTTGATCGCTTACAAATGCGTTGCGGCTGGCTGAAGGCATACCTGTACAAGCACAAGCTCCGATTGCCACTACATACTTTGCGTTATCACGGATTTTTTTTACTTCCTCTGCCTGCTTATCTGATGAAATTGCTCCTTCCACAAAAGCAACATCAAGCCCTTCCATGGAGTTTTTCGATTTCAATGCTTTCAGATACCGAAACTCAACTACTTTCTTCCACTCGTCAAGATGATCATTAAGAAGTTCTGTAAAAAGAATTGTGCTATCCTCAGAACAGGTAAAAGAAAACCAACCAACTATCATTTTTTTTTGGGGATTATTTGGGTTTTGTGTGTTTTCCTGATCCATGTATAATAATATAATAATAACACATCTACTATGAAAATTCGAAGCACAGAATCCGAAATATGAAATAATCCTAAACGACCAAAATACAAAATTTAAAACATTTTGAATTTGTTTCGAATTTCGATATTAGAATTTCGTATTTATCAAATGTATGTGTTTAGCAATTCCAGGAAAAATTACAAAAATAGAAGGCCACAAAGTTTTGGTCGAATATCCTGGCCAAACTCGACAGGCTTTAGTAGGAAATGAACCTGTAAAAGTAGGAGATTATGTATTAGTGCAAATGGGAATAGTAATCAAAATTTTGACACCTTCCGAAGCAAAAGAAGCGCAGTTGGCCTGGAAATAGAAAAATCATAATTACTTTTTACTGGTAAAACTATAATACATCATTTTGACAATTTCAGAAACAACAAAATATGTTAAGGTTATAAGTAGTATCAAAGATAGATTGGAAATTGAGGGAGTTATAAATTGAAACACTTGTTTGCCTATAAGCGTAAAAGGCAAAATAAGGGTTGTCAGTAAAGCTACTGCTGATAATCCGAGCAAAATAGGAGCAGGAAACGAAGCCTTAAAAATCGAAAGTCTTGTACGTACAGAAAATAAGAATAAAAGCTCTGTTATAACACTTCCTATGAACCAGTTGGTTTGCAGAACCTGGGGAGAAATCTTAAAGAAAGAAAAGAAAAATAGGAAATCAAAGAAAGAGCTTACGCCTCCCATGACTGTTGCAAATAAAGCAATTTCTTTAATGTCATAGTTTTTTGGTTTCTTTAGGTCATTTTTATCTACATTATCCATTGCCACAGCAATCATAGGAAAATCTGTCAATAAATTGATAAGAAGAATTTGTAATGGCAGAAGCGGTAAAAAAGTAATAAATAAGGAAGATATCGCAACAGTATAAAAATTTCCGAAGTTTGATGCAAGTGTTGTCTTTATATATTTAACAGTATTTCCGAAAATCTCTCTTCCCTCCATAATACCGTCAATAATCACATCCAGACTTTTATTGAGCAATACAATATCTGCGGTTTCACGTCCTATATCAGATGCTCCCTGAACTACGATTGCAACACTAGCAGCTTTTAATGCGGGCGCATCGTTAATTCCTTCGCCTAAAAATCCAACCTCATATTTTTCTCTGAGTAATAGATTTATTTTATGTTTTTGCTCCGGTGAAACTCTTGCAAAAACATTATATTCTTCAACCACTTTATGCTGTTTGTCTAAATCTAGACTATCAAATTCATCACCTTTCATGACATTATTTTCATTGTCTATAAGACCTATCTCTTTTGCGACGGCTCCAGCTACTTCACAACTATCTCCTGTAAGAATTTTTATTTGTACTCCTAAGTCTCTTGCTTTTTCTATTGCATGATGCGCTGACTTTTTCAAAGGATCTGTAAATGAGATAAGACCAACAAATTCATGGTTTTTTTCTTCCTCCTTCATGTTTGGCAGATGATCTTTGCTTGAAACTATTGCTTTTTTTGCTATGGCTATAATTCTTTTTCCCTGTCTGCCTTCGTTTTCAAGAAAATTTAAAAATGCGTGTTTTGTCTCCATGTCGATCTTAGCGCAGATACTGAATACATTTTCCGCAGCTCCTCTGACTATCAACTCATAATGACTATTTTTTTTAATCAAAACGCTATTGCGTTTTCTTTTTGGATCAAAGGGTAACTCCGCCAATCTTTTATACTGATTTATTACATTTTTATTTTCCAAAGAATCCATTAATGCCAGATCGAAAGAATCAGTAAGATGTTCATCTTTGGATATAAGAGCAGTTGCAAGTGCCCCGTATAATAAAACATTACTGTTTTTGGGAAAATAATTACTAACAGTAAGTTTGTTTTCGGTGATAGTTCCTGTTTTATCCGTACATAATACTTCAATACTTCCCAAGTCTTCAATTGAAGAAAGACGTTTGACCACGACTTTATGTTTTGCAAGCCTAATTGCTCCGCGGGCAAATGAAAATATAGTAACTACGGGAAGAGCTTCAGGAATAACACTTATGGCAAGCGCAATTGCAAAAATTAGTAATGTAGGTAAATTTGAAGGACCTTTAATAAAAATATTTATAAGTATGACCATAATAAGCGTAATACTGACTAATTTAAGAATAAAACTGCTTAATTTGCTGATTCCTATTTCAAAGCTGCTGGTATGTTTTGTTCCGGTTGTCAGAGAAGTTATGCTGCCGACTGTGGTATTTTTTCCAATAGCCACAACTATCCCCGATCCTTTTCCCGACTTAACATTTGTTCCTGCAAATCCGATATTTTTTGCCTGGTAAATATTTTTTACTTCCTCTGAAAGTTTTGCACTTGTTTTACTAATTTCCACAGCTTCTCCGGTAAGTACAGATTCATCTATTGCGAGGTTTTGAATACTTATAAATCGTATATCGGCAGGTATAATGTCTCCGGGTTGTAGGTTAATAATATCTCCCGGAACAATTTCCGTACTGTTTACCATTATTTCTTTTCCGTCTCTTATTACTCTTGATTTTGCAATTATGTATTGTTGGAGTAACTGAATAGTTTTTTCTGATCTATGCTCTTGAAAAAATCCAAGTGAAGCATTGATAAAAACAAAAAGCAGAATCATCAAAGTATCTAAAGTTTCTCCGAGTAAAAATGAAACAACTGATGCACCAATAAGCAAGTATAGAAATGGTGATTTAAATTGGCGGAATAATATATCGTACCAATATGTTTGTTGACCCGATAATTCGTTTTGTCCAAACCGTTTTTGAAGTTTTTCAATGTCTTTGCTTTTTAATCCGGTAAAAGACGTATTAAATTCATTGATAACTTGACCTATAGATTTAATTGTATATCCTAAAGTGCTCATAAATAGACTGATATTATTAATATATACACATATTTACACTTAGAGCAATAATTAATAAAATAACTGTACTTACATAATGAAAATCCTGGCAATGTAAAATTTTATTACCTTAGTGCTTTTTGTAACGTGGAATACGCAAGCAAGGCGCATTTGAGGCGGGATGGGGAAATTTCAATTTCAAGTGTTTTAAGGAAATCGTTTGGTTTCATTCTTTTAATATGTTTTATTTGTTTTCCTTTTACCATCTCTATAAACAAAGATGCCGATGCTCTTGATATTGCACAGCCCGTTGATACAAAAGATATTCTTTCTATTTTTTTATTTTTAATCTTCACCATAATTCTGATTTCATCTCCGCATAAAGGATTAAATTCAACAATGTCAATCTCCGCATTTGCCAAAACTCCATAATTTTGAGGGTTCTGCCAATGTTCTAATATGATTTCCCTATACAACAGATCGTCCATATAAATAATTTAAAAATCAAAATGCAAAAGTCAAAACTACAATTAGAATTTGTTCTTATTAAATCCTAAATATTCTTTTTACTTCTTTTATTCCCTCTACTAATTCATTAATATCTTCCTTCGTATTATATATATAAAGAGAGGCACGCACGGTTGCAGGAACTCCCAGCACATTCATAAGCGGTTGGGCGCAGTGATGACCTGATCGTACACAAATTTGGGAACGGTTAAGGATTTCCGCAACATCGTGAGGATGAACAGTATCAATATTAAATGAAAAAACACCAAGTCTGTCTTTTATGTTCTTATTTGCGTACAGCTTGAGTTTTTTAATTTTAACNAGCCTCCCAAAAGCGTAGTTTGTAAGTTGCGTTTCATACCCTTCAACATTTTTTATACCGATTTTTTGGATATAGTCAATTGCTGCGCCCAAGCCCACTACCCCCTCCAGTCTTCCCGTTCCCGTTTCAAATTTATCGGGAACATCTGCCCATATTGCTTTGTCTTTGCTGACAGTCTTTATCATGTGGCTTCCTACAAACAATGGATCCATCTTTTCCAACAATTCTTTTTTCGCCCATAAAACTCCCACACCACTCGATCCTAACATCTTATGAGAAGAAAGAACAAAAAAATCACAACTAAGCTTTTTCACATCTACCGATATATGAGGAACAGACTGAGCACCATCAATAAGTATTTTTGCTTTAATGCCATTTTTCTTTAAGAAATCAACAATTTCAGCTATTGGGTTAATTGTTCCCAAGACATTTGAAGCATGAGTAAGTGTAACAAGTTTTATTTTATTTTTAGGAAGATTTAATTTTAAAATTGCTTTGTAATTTAATTCAAATTTATCATCAATCGGAATAAAAAATAACTTCACTCCTTTCTCTTCTTTTAATCTTAACCATGGAACAATATTTGAATGATGTTCCATTTCCGAAAGAATAATAATGTCGCCGGACTTTAAATATTTCCCTGCAAAGCCATACGCTACCAGATTTATTGCTTCTGAGGCGTTTCCTGTAAAAATAATTTCCGATGGATCGTCTGCTCCAATAAAATCCGCAACTTTTTTGCGTGTTCTTTCATAAAGACGTGTCGCGTCTTGGCTTAAAGTATAAATTCCCCTGTGGACATTACTGTTGTATTTTTTGTAAAAATCACAAACAGCACCTATAACTGCCTTTGGTTTTTGGCTAGTAGCGGCATTGTCCAAATANACCAAATCAGGATGATTAGAAAAAATTGGAAAGTCTTTTTTAATGTTTAAGAAATTATTCATGATTATTGTAAAATTTAAAATTTCATCCTATCGCTCCTTCCATTGAAAGCTCAATCAGTCTATTCAACTCAACCGCATATTCAAGCGGTAATTCTTTCACAATCGGTTCTANAAAACCATTCACTATCAGAGACGTTGCCTGTTGTTCTGATAATCCCCTGCTCATTAAATAAAATAATTGTTTTTCTCCAATTTTTGATACCGTTGCTTCATGTTCCAGAATTGTATTGTTCTCATCAACAATGTGGGCAGGGAAAGTTTGCGCACAAGATAATTTATCCAATATTAAAGCATTGCAACGCATATAGGACCTGCTGTTATGTGCTCCCTTAACAATTTTTACCATGCCCCGGAAACTGGATTTCCCACCCTTAACACTGACTGATTTTGCAACAATATTACTTGTTGTGTAAGGCGCTAAATGAATTGCTTTGCCACCAGTATCTTGATGTTGTCCATTGGAAGCAAATGCCAGTGATAGAATTTCACCCTTTGCTCCCTTTCCTTTTAAAATTAAGCAGGGATATTTCATTGTTGCTTTTGAGCCTATGTTTCCGTCTACCCATTCTCCAATCCCATCTTCTTCAATAACCATTCTTTTGGTAACCAAATTATATACATTATTGCTCCAGTTCTGGATTGTGGTATATTTCACTCTTGCCCCTTTTTTGACAATTATTTCCACAACCCCTGCATGCATTGATTCTTTTGAATAAATGGGCGCCGAACAACCCTCAATGTAATGAACACAACTTCTCTCTTCTGCGATAATAAGAGTCCTTTCAAATTGTCCAAAACTTGCGGAATTAATCCTAAAATATGCCTGCAAAGGAATAGTAACTTGGACATTTTTTGGTACATAAATAAAGCTTCCACCGCTCCAGACGGCAGAATTAAGAGCCGCAAATTTATTATCTTCCGGCCCGATAACCGTACCAAAATAATGTTTAACAATATCCGGATACTTTTGCACGGCTGTATCAGGGTCACAAAATATAACTCCCTGCTTTTCCCACTGCTTTTTCAAATTATTATAAATAACTTCCGAATCATACTGTGCTCCAACGCCTGCCAACATTTTTTGCTCGGCCTGCGGAATGCCAATTTTCTCATAAGTATTTTTAATGTCATAAGGAACATCTTTCCAATTATTAAATTTTTTGTCTGTTGGGCTTATAAAATAATAAAAATCCCTGAAATTGATTCCGGATAAATCCGCTCCCCATGATGGCATCATCTTATTTTTAAATATTTCAAATGCCCGCAGTCTGAATTTCCTCATCCAATCCGGTTCATTTTTGTAATAAGAAATTGTTTCTACGATTTTTTTATTTATACCTTTGGGAAGTTTAAAAATAGAGGTATCAGGTTTAGAAAAACCTAATTTGTAATTGTTTTTTTTTATTGGTTCTATTTTCATGAAATTAAATATACATATGAAAAATTAAAAAATATTCGATATTTACTTTGTATTTTCGATATTTGATATTTAATTTTTAATATATTGCCTATATCCTTTTTTCTCAATCTTTTTTACCAGCGCATAATCCCCTGTTTCCGCAATTTTCCCATCAACTAATACATGAATAAAGTCCGGTTTTATGAATTTAAGAATTCTTTGGTAATGCGTAATAAGAGCCAAACCAAACTTATGTGAAAGAGAAGAAATTGTTCTAGCAATAAATTTTAACCCATCTATATCTAAGCCTGAATCAGGTTCGTCAAGTATGGCGTATACGGGTTTTAAAAGAGAAAGCTGTAAAATTTCCGATTTTTTCTTTTCTCCGCCTGAAAACCCTTCATTTAAATTACGGCTTAGAATATCTTTTTTAAAGGCAAATACATCTGCCTGTTCTAAAAGCTGTTTTCTAAAAGCAATCGGAGATATTCTTTTTTCTTTTTTTTTATTTTCATTTACTGCCATTCTCAGAAAGCTGCCAAAATTCACGCCGGGAATTTCAACAGGGTCCTGAAAACCTAAAAATAATCCGTATTGTGCTCTTTTGTCCGGAGAAAGTTTTGTAACATCAATTCCGTCTATTTTAATTTTTCCACGAGTTATAATGTAGTTTGGGTTTCCCATTAAAGCCTGAGCCAGCGTTGATTTTCCGCTTCCGTTTGGACCCATAATTGCATGTATTTCCCCCTTTTTAATCCTCAAGGAAACACCATGGAGAATTTCCTTGCCATCGTTGGTTTGAACATAAAGATTACTAATTACTAAAGAATTCTTATTCATAATTGCAGAAAATTCTAAATCCAAATTTATGCTTTATAATTATTTACTTTTATCTTTTGCTTCTTTCATTAATTGTAAATTAATTTCCTTTATCATATNTCCTGTTTCATTTTCCGTCATACCATGGATTTTTGAACCTGTTTCCAGATTATCAAANTGATTTAAGGGACAACTTACNCAATATAATCCGTATTCGGCAAGTAGCTCTATTGCCCGCGGACTTTTTTGAACAATGTCAGCAATGAGATCTTTTTNTGTGATTAAATATGGTGATTTTCTGGACACCGACGATTTTTTTTTATCCATAAAAATTATTATGATTTTAATTAGTGTATTAGTTTACCTGCGTCATTTAGTTTTGTCAATTAATCGAATTTTTTAAGTATCTCCCATACTTGTTTCTTTTTTTGCTCTGTTATTTCTACAACTACCGCGCCCAAACCGTATTGACCGTAAAGAACCAAAGAGCCAAGTGGCGCAAGAAGTATTACCGGTACAGCAAGAAGATCTTCCTCGCCTTTTATAAAAATTGTCTGTTTTTTCCCGGTCTTTAAATATTTTTTCAGAGCAGAATAATAAATACCAACCGCGCTTCTACTTATTGTACCGTGCAAATTAACGTGTGATTTTCCAGAAACTGCAAGTAGTCTTGAAATACNTTTCNTNTCAAGAGATTTTCTTCTTGTTTTAAAATCAATAATACTTATATCNGGGTGCTTAAATGCTTCAGTAAATTTCATTGACACAATATCGCCAACTGTAATAATAACCGGAATTTTATTNTTNCCAACAAGCTTTTTTATTTCTGATAAATTTTTAACTACATAACCCACTGGCTTTCTTAATTCTTNCCTTAATTTCTCCGGTAATGTTAATCTTTTTTTATTTTTAAAGATTTTGATATACGCACGGCCGCTTCTATCAATTTCTCCCAATCTGATCCTTTCAGAGGTGATTATTTTTCCATCGTTACCTTCAACTAGAGAAATTGTAACTATTTTAAGAGGCGGAAAACCGATTTCTTCTCTTTTACTGTTTACCAGCACTGCGTTTTTAAACGTAGCTTTTGTGGCAAAAAGCGCTTGGATATTTTTTTCCCTGAGGCTGTTGGCATAAATATCATGAATTGGAATAATCATTGACCGTTTTAGTAACTTATTACTTTCTAAATATTCTTTAATATAATTTGCCCGGGTCGCGTAATTTTCAACTACACTTGATAAAAGTTTATTTTTAATAAGCTTACCTTTGGCAACTCCGATTATAACTTTTTCCGACTGCTCAAACGCCTTATCAATCAAGCGCATATGTCCTGTATGAAATCTGTCAAAAGTACCGCCCAATATGGCATTCCTATACTTAAAATCCATATCTCTATTATAAATGAGGAT
>C687J35174_10002353_pt1 | contig 26747 bp, 33 predicted proteins | sample RifCSPhighO2_01_FD_35174 | JGI IMG/M metagenome (IMG submission 35174) | reverse complement strand
TCCGCTTTAAAAATGCCGCCATCATCATTTGCCCAAAAATACGATCTTGCTACAATGAAAACACATATCAACTTAGTGTCTTAAGAATGGGGTCCACTTCATTCAGTCAATGGATAGGCATGATTTGGAGTATCACATCCTGCTCTTTGGTCTTGAGTCATGGTATTGCCGATAGATTGAGCATGGCGAACGAATATTAGGCTCCTCGGTGCCATTCTTACTCCTTGTGAAGGTTCAACTAGCTAGATAATAAGGGAAAACGGCTTAATTATCAAGATTTTCTTATAATCAGAAATTAAAAAGCGGGAGATTTTATCTCACCGCTATTAAACTTGATAACCGAATAGCCTCCAGGTAGTTTCACTATTCGGATGACATTTCATCTGATGCTCTTGAACATGTGACCTTTTGACATTCAGATGACAAGAAGGACATCTCAAGCAGCAGGATTCTCTGGACCTAAAACTATTTGTGTCCTGATTCTCGCAGTTGCATTGATGAGTACATTCTTGTGAGTGTTTCATTATACCTCCGACTTCATCGAACTCTCCTTCCAGAGAGATTCTTTTACTACATTTCCTTGTTCATCTTTGAAGGCCACAAAGATTAGTAAGCCAGATTTTACATTTGCCCGTCCTTGGACAAACTCTGTAAATACACGGCCATCTGGGAGTTTATGCCTATAAAGCCTGGCAAATGAATCCTCAGACCTGCCAATTAGTTTGCTCCTGATTCCAGATAAGAGCAGAATATCAGTAGCCCAACCGTTATGACAAACTAGCATTAACGACTCCTTTTCTTTTTCAGCTGCTTAATCTTTTTCTCAAGGGCCTCGGCTCTTCGTTGGAGTTCCAACATATTATTCCATACTGCTTCATTGGCTTCGGGAGAACCTTGGTCATCGGTTGATTGTAGGGCTACTGCACCATCCCAGAGATTTTGAAGGGTTCTTTCCATCTCCTCAAGAGTTTGAGGTTCTGACATAGCCAGGGCTTCGGCTCCGTCTCGTAGTCTTCTGCGGTCAACTCGGCTGGTCATGATTAGTTCCTTCCTAGATTTTCAAGCATCAACTCAAATGATTTTGCGCTTCGAATGATGTTCTTGTCTAGTGCTTGTCTGGCGTTCCATTTATTGAACACTACGGCACGCTCTGTAGATACTATAATCGTGGCCGGTAATCCTACTATGAGAATTAGATATAGATAATTAGGGCCACTTAAAAGATAGGAAACAATGCCTAAAATTATACAGGAAAGCATTACCATCAAGCCAACAAATCGCATCGGCTTCTTGGGATTGTCCCAAACCGTTACTTCTTCTCGGGTTGTTCCCAGAGGACCCGAACTTGTAACATACGATTCCTCAAGAGGTACGATGTCTTTTAGAAATTCTTCGGCTCGTCTTCGTTCTGCATCAGTGGTAAATACACCAGTAAGTCTTTGGGCATTTGCCAGTATCTCACCCTTTTTCAGACCAGGTTTGACTTGATTTAATTGTCGAAGAACTTCATCCCTTGATACATCTGCACTGACCAAGGTATTAAGCCTGTCAATCAGCAATTCCATGCTCTTGCCCCCTTCGATATTGCTGCCCCATATTACCATATTTATAGGATTTGACAAGCAAAAAAGCGGGTTGATATTATCGCACCGCTTTCAGGAACTATTTTATTTTCCCTGTCTTTTTATAGTTCTTCCATATAGATAGCCAGTCTTCCTTGAATAAACCTAGTTCAATCAATGTCCAGTATCTTCCTTTTCTGAAGACATGATTTTTTCTCCTGCCTTCTACTTTGTAACCGCAATGGAGACTATAGTGAAGGCTCCTCTTGTTATACACAATTACTGCTGAACAAACCTTATTCAAGTTGAGAGTGTTGAAGATGTAGTCCAGGAGAAGCATTTTAGCGTCAGTGCCATAGCCCTTGCCCCAATAGTCCTTCTCGCCAATCAATGCTCCCGTAGTACAGATGCGGTCTCGCCAATTAATCTGATGAATGCCCATTGAACCAATAAGCACACCATCTTTGGTCTCAACGCCCAAAACTATATTCTGGTCATTTGAGCCAAGTTTATTGAACCATTCTTCCTCTTGCTTCTCTGTTTGTGGCAGAACTGAACCAATAAACTCTCTAACATCTGGGTCATTAATCCAGCAAGTCAATGTCGGAATATCAGCCCTCGAGAATGGTCTAAGAACTACTTTGTGTCCTACTAGAAAAATCAGATTTGAGTTTTTGTCAGTCATTGTTTCCTCCTTGTTTGTTAACGAACTTTAGACAGAAACGAAAACGCCTCGGTCTGTCTAACCGAGGCGTTCATGAGTGCTTAGATATATAAAAAGTTAGGTAGCTTCTATATCATAAATGCCTTGGTTAAACAGGTTGAATAAACCATAAAGACCCCAGACCTGGGCAGGGGTGATAAAGGAATTATTCATTTGGCATCTATGATATTTCATTGTTTGTTTATTATAACACAAGACTAACTTTATGTAAAGTATTCGCGGCTTTTTACTTAATCCTTACGTGAATACCTTTTTAACCACACTTTTTTAAAAAACGGCATGGTAAGAGTAGACAACATAAAACCAACTGCGGGAACTACCGAGTTTATCCAAGGCCTCGGAACATCAATAGCCCACATATATATCCCGATGGCCAGATAAGTAAATATGGTCAATAAAATTCTCCTCATCCAACTAACTTCCCAGGCCTTATCAACCTCAACCTTACTGTTCCTTTCTTCAGTTTTTTGTATTCTCTGTTCTAAATTTTCCATAGCATTTTATTTAATAATTGGCCTTAATATATTGCTCAAGAAATTTTATATCATATTCTTGATGCTCTCCATCTAATTCCTGCTTATACTCAAGTAATACTCGTGGGTCCATAAGAGAAACTTTAATACCACTGACATCTTTAATAACATTGGGATACTTTTGATAAATTTCTTTATTTCTTAACCACTCCGTACCGCCTTTTTTGCTCATTAGTAAAGTATCCACATCGGTCATATCTATATCCTGCCCCCGTAATTAAGAGAAAGGGTTGTACAGTCCCATTTATCATTTTTGTAATGTTTCGGCCCAGAGATAATATAATCCTGCACAAGAGGAACAATGGTTGGAAAATACTGTCCTGAAACTGAGATATCTATATCATTCACTGGCCTGCTAGAGCCATATAGATATACCGCCATACCGCCACCGATACAATACGGGATATTATTTATGTTTAGGATGCCGACAATCCACTTGAGCGCATTTAGGGTTTTTTCTTCCATGATTTATTATCAAAATATTTTACAATTTAGATAACTGTTTTGTGCTGGTATTATATCCCCAAAGATTTTCGTTATATTCTAAATCTTCTTTCAGAGAATCGGAAACAACAATAACTTTCGCCCCCGAAGACAAATCTTTATTATCATCTATAACTCTTCCCACAAATTCAGCAATTTGTTCTGGCTTCATGGTTAAATTCCAATCAAAATCCTTATTATTCTCCTGCAATTTTCTTAATAAGGGGGTGTCTACATAACTTGGTAATATGCTGATTATTTTCATGTCTTTTTCTTCGAGTGCTACTACATCAAAATATATATTCAATGCTGCCTTAGAACTACAATATAGGGCATAAAATTCTCCGACAAGGCGGTCAGATACAGACGATATGTTTATTATTAGTCCTTTGCTCAACCTTCCTTTAAGGGCTTGAGTGAGTAAAATTGGAGCCTTAAAATTAAGGTCAAATATCTTTCTAAATTCTAGTTCAGTAAAAGCAAGAGCCTCTTTTTCAGATGCAGTTCCCGCATTATTTATTAAGACATTAATAGAATCTTCCTTAATTTCTTGGGTTATTCTCTGCAAATCATTTTCAGACGTTAAGTCTGACTGAATCCATATAAAGTTTTTGTCATTAAAAACCGAGGGGCTTTTTGAAACACCAAAAACTTTGTAATTCAAATTTAATAAGAGGGCTGCGATTGCCTTTCCAATACCGCTACTTGAACCAGTTATGACTGCGACTTTATTCATAAATTTTCTAGTTTATATTCCCAGCCTGGCTGCCATTTCCAAGGTGCTGGAATGACTTGTTCTAGCGGAGTCATATTTATCAGACATTCAAGGCCGTATTGAGTTGCCCGATGGCCGATAATCATTACTCTTTTGCTGTCATAGTTCTTTAGTAAATCCTGTAAGAAACTTCTCATCCTTTCGGTAGTTTGCTCATAACTTTCTCCATTGGGAAATGGGGTCTTAATTCTCTTAGGTTTTTCTGGGTCAACCTCTTCGCTTGGATGTTGGGTTAAATCGCCATAATTACATTCATTAAGCCTGGCGTCTCTGATAATCGGAAACTTAGTACCGAAACCTATTTCCGCACTTTTATATGACCTCTGTAAATCAGAGCAAAAGATGACATCAAAGTGGTCATTAACATATCTTTGCCCCATTTCTTTTGATTGTTTTATCCCAAGTTCTGATAGTTCAACATCAGCCCAGCCAGAGGCTATATACTTCTCATTGTCAGTTGTAGTACCGTGAGACTCAAAAATTATAGTTACCATTGCTAAAATTTATCAAAAATTAGCCATCTTGGATAGAACATCAAAACAAAATCCCCACCTTGTGGGGATTTTGTTTTGATGAAACTTAAATTCTATTTTAATTCCACAACTGCTCCGGCGGCTTCTAGCTTGGCCTTCATTTCGTCAGCGTCAGCTTTTTTGACTCCTTCTTTAACTTTAGAATCTGGTTTATCGGTAAGATCTTTGGCTTCTTTCAAACCAAGACCAGTTAATTCACGGAGAACCTTGATAACTTGTATCTTAGCTCCGCCCGGGTCTTTTAAGACAACTGTAAAGCTGTCTTTTTCTTCAGCGGCTCCAGCTTCACCGCCAGCGGCTGGTCCAGCAACGGCCATAGCCGCGGCTGATACGCCAAATTTTTCTTCCAATGCCTTAACGAGTTCGTTAAGCTCGGAAACTGACATTTTTTCTATTTGTTCTACAAATTGTGTTTTATCCATAATGTTATAATCTCTAAATCCTAATTTCTAATCTCTAAATAATCTCAAATCTCTAAAGTTTTAAAAAATCTTTGAGATTTGGATTTTGAATTTGTTTAGAGATTAGGGTTTCGAGATTAGAGATTTTAAACTTTAGTTTTTGCTATTTCGCTTAACACAACCGCTAATCCCCTAACTGGATATGTAAGCATGCCTAACAAGCGGCCGATAAGAACTTCTTTTGATGGCATTTTGGCAATTTCCAAAAATCCATCTTTACTGACAAACTTGCCATCCATCAACGCTCCCCAAAAATGAAGAGACGGGTTTTTTCTGGAAAACTCATAAACTTTCTTGGCTACGGCATATGGGTCATCATCTACAGCGATTCCAGGCTTCGCACTGGAACCTTCGACGAGCCCCAATACAAGACCCACCGACCCTTCCATTCCAAATACATCTAAGCCGTCATATTGGCCATCTTTGGTAGCCAAATCAATTAAGGTTTTCTTGGTCACGAAATATTCTGACTTGAGCGAACGCAATAAGCGTTTTAGCTCTGTCATTTGGGCAACTGACAAACCCTTTTCACCAGCTTTAGAAAAAGAGGTGAAAACAGTGATTTTTGACTTCGGAAGTTTCTCTTGTAAATCTTTTAACTCTTTGCTTTTTTGTGTTTTACTTTTCATGATTTAAATAAAAAACTACGTATTCCGTAGTTCGACCAACACCAAACCTGAAAGCTTGGTTTTCCTCGGCGTTCATCACGCTGTCTACGGTAGAATTATACTAGCAAAACTAATTTAAATGTCAAATTCCCAAATACTTCCGACGATTTGCCGCATGCTCCCCTGGCGTCTTGGAATATATCATCTGACTGCCATCGCGGGTTGAGAGATAGTATAAATAATCGCTTGGGGTTGGATTAAGCGCCGCTTCAATTGCTTGTAATCCTGGATTAGAGATAGGCGCCGGAGGCAAGCCTTTATATATATAAGTATTAAACGGCCCCTCTATTTTAATTTCAATTGCTGGCCCTTGAAATGTCACATTACAATTTCTAATCCAATTCCCCTCTTCGGCTATTCTTCGACAAGCTCCATAAATAACAGCAGCATCAATCTGCAAAGGTATCCCTAATTCTAGTCTTTTTTTAATAATCCCTGAAACCAACTTCATATCCTGTTCGGTTCGGGCTTCTTTTTCCAAAATTGATGCTATTACAATAACTTCTCTTGATTCAGCCAAGCTTAAACCGCCCAATAAACTAGCCGTCTTATTATTAAAATTTTCCGCCATTTTGTTTCCCAACTCTTCAAGTAAATTTTGACTTTTAACTTTTGAATTTTGACTTATGTGGTATGTATCAGGAAAAAGATATCCTTCTATATCATGGTACTGCGAACTAAACTCGCCCTCTGAAATAAGTCCGGCTTGAACAAGTTTTTCATCTATTTCCCAGATATTACTTCCCTCTGGAATCAAAACTTTAATATCATCTGGTTTTGACTTGCCTGTTACTATCAATCTAGTAATGGTTGGAATATTGAGAGATTTATATAAAACATAATTTCCAGCCTTAAGCTCATTTTCCTCTCCCCTTATTTTAATATATAAAGTAAAAAGTAAACTGCTGCGTATAAGACCAGAATCATGCAGTTTTTGAGTTATTTTTCCCAATCCATCCCCTTCTTCAACTGCAATTTCCACCGGTTCCATATCTTCCCTAACTGACGGGGAATAAAGAAAATAAATGATAAAGATGGAAATTAAAATAATCGCCACCATGGTGGCGATTATCAAGTAGTTAAATTTAGTTAAACTACTGAATTGGTTCACTCTTTAAAATATCAACTGGTGGTTTGGCAATTTTACCAGCTCTTATGTCTTTGAGCTTTTGTAAAACCACCGAATTACCCTTATTGACTTCTACGCTTAAAATCCTCTCAAGTTGCTCTATCGCCGCATCAATATTGCCACGCTCTTCATAAATTAAAGCAAGATACCAGCGGGCATTGGCATAATCGGGAGCTAAAACAACCGCTCTTTCCAATTGATTAAAAGCATCATTCTTCCTGTTGGCCCTATAATACAACAACCCTAATTCAAAAGCTAATCCGGCTTGATTGCTGTTTGCCGGAGCAATTTTCTCAAGTTGCTTAATTGCTTCGGCCACCTGACCTTGACGATCGTAAACAACTCCCAAATTATATATAGCCAAACCAAAATTAGGAGATAAATCCGTAGCTCTTTTAAAACTTTCTTCTGACTTATTCAACGCGTCTTGAGCCGCAACATTAACTTGAGCAGCGCTAACTCTACCAGAAACTACGAGCTGGTTTAAAACATTAAATTTATTTAAATAAAGTAATCCTATCTGATAAGGAAGATTCGGATCACCCGGTCTCAATTCAGCCCCCCTGTTGTAGGAGTCTTCTGATAATTTGTCTACGCCATCAACCAAAGAGATTAAATTTCTATAAACAAAACCTAAATTAGTCCAATTAACCGCATCTCGTGGCGTAATTTCGGTGGCTTGTCGAGCAAAAGCTATTGCTGACGATATGTAATTCTGAAAACGAGTAACCTTATCCGAATTGGCGGGTTTATTTATTTCCAACTGTAGCAAGTCCAGTGTGTTTTGGGATGCAGAAAGATGATAACGAGTATCTCTATTGTTCCAATTAATCGCCTCAATCAACAAGCCGGCTCTTTTTTCAACATCACCTTCAGATGATAATGCTTTGGCGTATTTCACATCACTCATATATATAGTTGAGGAAAAATAAACTCCAATCAAAACAACAATTAATCCTCCGATAAAACCTAAAGATGACAAAAGTGATGTTGATGTTTTTTCTTCAATATTAAGTTCTCTCAAATTTTTATTAAAAATTAAAAGAGCAGCTAACCCCATAAACAAGTATAGTAAGAAAAACAGAGTTGAATTAAATGGATACAAAAACATGGCAAAAACCAATGCCGCTAAAGAAGCTAAAACTCCGACACTTTCTTTGACCGATTCGTCATCTGAGTTTTCTAGGGCATACCTATTAAATCTCCAAAAAACCATGCCTAAACACCATAAAATAAAAACAATGGCAGCAGCCATAACAAGGCCGCCACTAATAATAAGAGTTAATATTTCTGAGGTAGCATTAAAAAATCTAGCCCCAGACAGTGATGTATTCGCCAAATAATTAGCGCCATATTTGTCAAAAGCAAGATAAAAATTCTCAACACCGTAACCAAAAAACAGGTTTTCCTTCATTACTGACTGAGCTATATTATTTGATAGTCTAAATGAGGGTGATACTTCAGCCGACAAATTTTTCTTAACAAAATTAAGGTTTAAATTAACAACCATTATAAAAACGCCTATAACAACAATCAGCATCGGCAAAACAAGCTTCTTTAACTTAAGCCCGTCGCCGCGCAAATTCTCAAACGCAACCACGCCCATCATTCCAACAATAGTAACAACCCATAAAACCCACCAACTTAAAACCACCAACAAAACCATAGCCAACACCAGACCAATTTTATAAAAGTAAGCAAATAATGACGGCCGCCAACTTGAACGACTCCTTAAAAAGAATGGTAAACTTACAGCCGCAACCAAACCCAAAGCATTCAATGAACCAACACTGTTAAAAGTGTGCAGTTTACTGAATGAAAAACCAAAAACAAAAACTCCAAATACCTGCATAACACCAAATAGCAATGCCAAAACTAAAGACGACCCAACTAAACTTCTGATCACCTTGCCGTTATCTTCAAAAATATTAACTATCAAAAAATATATAACTGTTAGACTGGCGATAAAAGCCAGGCTATTGCTTAAATTCAAGTTGTGACCAAAAAATCCATTGGTTCTAGCCATAGAAAACACAGAACCAATAATTATCGCCGCCAATAGAGCTAGAACACCTTTATCCAAAGGAGTAGATCTCCAAGGTAAGTAACCAGACGAAACAACTCCTAATAGCCAAGAAATAATACCCACACTAGCGACCACTATTAATAGCAGTTGCTTATTTATTTCAATTGGATTAGATGTCCAGGGTAAAAATAAAATGGGGGCAAGAAAAACTCCAACATATAAAGCCCAACGGCTAACCCTAAAATATTTTTTAGCTTTTTCAGGATCTGCCGGTTCCGGAACATAATGCCTTAACGGAGATTCGTCTGCTTGAATGATTACATCGTGAGAGTCATCTACTAATCCTCTTTCTGTTTGAAAAAAGTCTTGAGAAGTGTCTTTGTTTTTGTCTAAAGAGAAAAAATCTTTACTTTTTTTCCAAAAATTAAAGTTAAAGCTCATATAAAAGTTATTATAACACCGTTCCTAGTAATATAAAGAAAACATATCAACAATTGAAGGATATCAACACTACTCACTAGCTTACCAAAAATAAAAGGTGTATAAACATATATATGCCCAAGTCTTTTCTCACAGTTAAAGAAGTCGCGAGATTATTAGGAGTCACACCCCTAACTGTTCGCAATTGGGATGCAAGGGGCAAACTCACCGCTCACCGTCATCCGATGAATAATTACCGGTTATACAAAACGGCAGACGTTGAAAATCTTTTGAGAGAACTGGAGTTAAGCAAAGTCTCTACCAAAATCCCCTCTCCCGAACTTGTTAAACAGGCCAAACCCGAACCACCAAAAGAAATAAAACTAAAGATAGATATATTATAAAATCTGATCATATAAAAATCCCTCTTCAAGGGATTTTTTATTAATGATATTAAGCTGTTCCAATATCCATGCGAGCAATCAACTTCTTTTCTGCTTTCATCGCAACATTTTGACCCACCAGACTTCCTACTGTATTGCCAACTAGGTATGGCGCCGTTTTATCTGGGGTGATGTTTTTTAAAGCCAGCTGATGCATAGTTAAATACCAAATGCCATTAGAAAATACTGAAGACCAAAGAAGATAACCGTGATGATTACGCTGGCGAGCCCGACTCACCACCGCAAAACTTATGCTCTGACAGAAAGCATATAATAGAAGGAGTGAGACGGCGGTCCAGTTGCTAAAACCAAAAAACATAACGTGGATAACCATCCCCAAAGAAAACACAAACATCTGGTTCCAGGGTTGTTCAACTTTTTTACTCCCAGAAACATGAGAGTCAAAGCCAGCCTTAAACCATTCTGATAATCCTCGCGCATAATATTGACCAGTAAGACTTCCTATCACGCTTCCAGTTGTTATGGGCCAGAATAAACCCCAATCCATTTGATATTTGATCATTATTGCTAATTTAAGAAAAGCAACTCCAATGTGGAAAAGGGCGGTACACCCATGGAACCAATAATTATCACTACTCCTAGCCAATCGCAGAAGAGCAAAAGCAAAGCTATCAAGCAAAGTAAGGATTGCTAGACTCATAACCACTAAAGCATTCATAGAAAAAGGTATGAATAATAATTGAAGAGCTAGCACAACAAGAAGAGCTACAATAGACGGCCAAAATCTTAGTAATTGAGGCTTGGTTTTTGGCGCTTCCGCTCGGGCTCCTATTTTATTTTCTATCCAAGTTGAAACAATATTTCCATGAAGACTTCCAAAAATAGTTCCAAACATGTATGTCGCCAGAAAAGCCAAAGGCATATTTTCCCTGACAAGATATCTAAAGGTAGCAAAGAAAACGAAACTGGCCAAAACGGCGGTAATCAAATGGAATGCGTTACTACTTCGTGTGCCAGCTCTAGCTTGAAGACCATAAGAAACATTCTGCAGATAAGACATGGCAATAAGAAAGCCCACGCCATACCAGAATGGTAAATTAAAATTTAATACCATTTGAAAAATAACTATCGTCCCCAAAATATAAAGAGGATTAGTTGTTACACGAGAAACCAAACCAGCAATCACAGAGTCACCTCGTTTTTAATGTTCTTTGTAATTACACATAACACACCAAAAATAAAAAGACAATTAAAAACCCGAGTTAATCTCGGGTGTTTTATTTATTTTCAAACATTACACAGGATTAGGTAAGAACTTGCCCCAATCAATCTTTAAATTTCCTTTGAAAAATTCTCTAAAATGTTCAACTCGTATCGTTCTGAGCAGAATGGGGCCAGAAGTTGGTCCATTGACCGGGAGGCCAACAAACGAAACTCCGGTATTATTCGGCGGGAATCCTCTTTCGCCGTATGGGTCGGTATGAGTACCGGCCGCGCTCATGTGATAAAAAGCGTATCTGGTGCTTACAGCGGCAAAGAAGTGCTTGTCACCGTAAGTTTTCAAAGTAATGCGGCCAGTCATAAATTTACCGTAATCACCACGAATGGCATCATTGTTTACTGCGGCCAAAAGCGTATCCGACCAATTAGACAAGCGTGGCGGATCACTGCGGAACTCTAATCCCCACTCGTATCCGCCTGGAGCTTTAACCGTTCCCCAAGCAAAGAATTTATTGCCGTATAGAGGCGCCGCAACTAATTTATCAAGAAGGTCTTTTTTGCCCCTCCACTCATCAAGACCATGCAACAGTAGCCGAATATACCTGGCATAAATAAAACCTTCAGTAAGGTTGTCCTCAACGGTTTTTGCCATATGATTACCGGTACCACAGTTGATAAAAGCAACATCTCGAGCATCAAACTTAACTCCAGTATGCTCACTAACTCCCTTTAACACAAGTCCTGATTTAAGATTATTGATCAAAATAGCGTTCCAAAAATCTACGTTTGGCTCAAGGTGGCGGTCAAAAACCTGTTCCATCTGTTCCTGAAGATAATCAGACCCCCTGGCTCTAAACTGGTCAAGAGCAAAGATTTTAATTTCTCTGTTTTTTTCAGAACTGTTGTTTTTCAATTCATTCTCAATTCTAGAATAAGAAAGAGAGTGGTGATCGGGCTGTTTATGGGTGTCAAAGTGGTTACCCTGAACCCAGTCATCATTGACCACATAAAAATGGACGGGGACCTTCTTTTTCAAAAGTCCAGCTTCCCGCATCATTTGGATAGCCGCATCGGAAACACCCAGATAGGCCTGGCGTGATTCACACCAGAACTCTTCTCTGGCTCGCGAACCAAAATGAGGATCAGAAGCTTCCATTACCCAAATATACTCGTTATCAGAATATGTATCGCTTGTAGCTTCCTTTAACCGGATGATCTTTTTAGACGATCGCGGCAAAGAATCAATGCTAATATCATCAATATTTAGCATTCCGTTCGTGAAGTTAAGACGCAATACTCCCGACTTGAATTGTCCAGAAAATACTGCCTTAGCTATGGGGTGAGCATTACTATCAGACTCCTCAAAAGCTTCGGCCAAAAATTTGTGATCAACGGCAATAGGAGCAACGATGAATTGGACACTACTTCTCTGGCCATTATCTACACTTTCTCTAACAGTCATTCTCATGTTCAAAGAATACGGATGGCAAATAACTACCGCTTTTGGCAATTCTCCAAACAAAACTTTAGGACCATGTTTTTTGACGTGGTCGGCCAACAAACCATCACTTACTCTTAAATGTTTCGGCACAGTGAATTCAATAACATCACCGCCAATTTTGATATAAGCAGTCCCCTGACTGATAACTTTCAGATTAGGAACCGCTTCTTCCCATTTCTTAACGATAAAATTCAGAACTTTTCTGAAATATCTCTGTTTGTCTTCATCTCTAATATTGGAAATGATGGTTCTTGACTGCTCATTAATAAGGGCGTCAAGACTTTTTTCAAGATCATCCTTTTGCTTGGCGGTTAAACCCCTTTTTTCAGCAGAAGCAATTGCCGATTTAACCAGACGTATTTCAGCGCCAATTTTGTGCCATTCAACTATCGTCCAATACCTTAATTCCCAATAAGCCGCGGCGGCAATAAGCGCTAAATCCTTATAACCAAGTATGCCCAAAATGGGTCCTTCGTATTCAGATTCGGCATGACCGTTATCGCCTGGTTTTCTGGTTATTTTGGACCAACCAGACAAAACGTTAAGAACCTTTTCAGCGGTGGTTTCGTAAATTGGGCTTAAAGATTTTGGATTTTCTTTTATTTTTCTGGCTTTGGACTGATAAGACGGATCAAGAAGATCAATGTTAATATTGTGTCCCGAAAATAGGGCTCTAAATACACTTGCCGGACCAGCGGCCTTTTTGACTTCAACATCCATAGGATTAACAATAACAACTGCGCAATCACCCCTTCGTTTAGCGTCAACCAGGGCTCGTCTAACAGGATTCTCTTCAATCAACCGCTCGTGCTTAATGCCAATATTGGCGCCATTAATTACTAGAACCGTTGGGTTATCATTTTGACATTTAACAACAAACGGATTTTTTAAAGATGTCCTTGAAATCTGAAAATCAGGGTCAAGACCTTCAAGCTCGCCAATACGTCCCAATCCTCTAAGAAAAGTTACTGGATGCTTGGTATTGCTAACACCGGAAAGCCATTTGACTTTATCAGCCACCATCTTTTTGGGAATATAGCCGTAAGCTTCTTCGAACTTGTCAGTGGGCAGACCATGGCCAACAATATTTTTAAGCTGGCCTTCAACTTCTTTGGTCCAAATAAACTCGTCAACAATAGACTTAAAAACAGTCTTGGTTAAACCTCTGGCTGAGTCTGGAAATTCTGACTGGATATTGTCATATAACCAGTCAAAACCCTTAGCCTTAAAAACACCTGAATTAATCAAATTCTTAACGGCATCATCGTAAGATCTGGTTTTTTTAACCAACTTGCGATGCCCATTCATCCTTACTTTATAGCCACTCTTCTTGGCCCAAGCGCGAATTTGTCGCTGGGTTAGTTCAGTAAATCTTTTATCCTTGAGAATGTCATCAAAGTCTACTCCCGGATCTTCAACCATTTTCTTTAAATCTTGACGATCTTTTTCATTAAACTTGTTAATAGAAGATCTCTTGTTTAATTTTCTCTTTTTTACCACTGCTTGATCTCCAAATTAATTGTTAACGTGCTTGCCGTCATAATAACAAACAAAACAGAGATGGCAATACCTAATTTGTCTAAAAATAAAAACGGCTTTTAAGCCGTTATATCCACCCCTTATCAATGTTTTTATTTGTATCAAAAATTACAGTTTCTATTTCAATACCGCTTGGCTGACCGAATCTATCATGAATAGTTTTTATGGTCTTCCCGAACCTCAAAGATGTGCTCCTGATATCCAAGCTGTAATCTCTGACGGTTAAATACCACTTTCGTTCCCCTGTAACATCATGAATCAAACTCCAACTTGGAGAAATGCCATTGACCCTACAGAGAGCAAGCACAACCTCATTTTCACTGTCCGGAAGCCTGATCTTGATATGACATTCATTATATAAAGACGATGGCCATTTTCTAAATTGACATTCTATTTTTTCTCTGACTACCTTAAATTTTGCATCCCTAATTTGCCCGGACAACTCCCTTACATAATTATTAACCCCCAAAAAAGAACCATTATATTCAACAGAGCAAAGCATCTGTTGATTGTACCAGCCGCTGGCGTTTTTTATCCAAAGAGGATTCAAGCCGAGTCTGTGACAAAGTTCCTTCCATCTATTAAAATCCTGCGGTTCAGCGGTAATATGCACTTCAAAGTTCATCTCTGCCTCCAAATCAAAAAACTAGATAAAGAGTAATGCAAAACTAAATAAAAACAAGTGGCGGTGTGTCGCGGTCTAGAACCAACCGTATACAAGCATTATTCTCCTTCGCCACCTACTTCGCTAAAGCTACGAAGGTCAAAGAAGGCTTCGGAGAACACAGTAAGGCTTTTTGAGGGGTCATTCCAGAGGACGGTTTGAGGTGTTGTCTAGGTCGGGGTCAAAATGAGAAAAATTTTGATACTTCTTTCTTGATGGCTTTGAGCTTATTTTGTGATACCCTACCTCTTCGAGAAAGCACTCTCTTAGTGGATACTATCCGAACTTGATGAATACAAAGCGCGGTTGTAGCGTCTTTCCATATAAATGGCACATATCCGGCAATATCTTTTACTTTAGTAGACATTGGCACAATGAGAGCTAAGTGCGATCCAATGACATGAAGAATCAGGGCAGGCCTGGTAAAAGATACGCCCTTACCGTCAATTTCACTTCCGACATTGACCCCAAAAGAAACCCAGCGAATTTCTCCGCTACGGATATTTACTTTACGCTCTTCGTGATGCACCCTCTTTTTAACCTCGTTCCACTTATCAAAATCTTTGAAATACATAGAAATATTAACGTTTACGACTCCCTTGCAGGAGTCGTTGACGCCTTACGGCGATGGTATTTACAGTATAGCAAGTCCATTAGAATAATCAAGGACACCGTATTACAAGACTTTCTGACGGATCATTCCAGAGGACGGTTAGAGGTGCCTCGGTCGGAGTAAAAAACATAAAAAGCCGGCCATGTATAGGCCGGCATCTAATAGCTAATCTACTTACTCGTTTTCAACTTTATCATAAGCATTACTTTAATCCTAAATCCTTCTTCAATTTTTCCATTATCCTGTCTGATAATTTTTTGAGAGTTTCATTGTGTTCAAATGGTACTTCACTACCAGGACGCCAATTACCACATTTATTGCAAAGTCCCTCTCCGAACATTGGGCCATGCCCGCAATTATCACAAAACCACCCCCATTTCATTTTTCCCTCCTTTTGGGAAAAAGAAAACACCCCTAAACTGGTGTTTTCATGAGAAGCACCTTACAACAGAGATTATCTGCCCGCGTGGGTTGGATTTAGCACCTTACCATATGGCAGGTTGCTGGAGCTTCATCGGGCCAATTCCCTCAGCTCACTCTTGATAATATTCTGTTGTGAAAGTGCAGTATATTTATGATAACAAATTACTTATCCACAAGTTAAGGGCCCGTACCAGGAATCTAAAAAATCAGCCAAAGGTAAAAGTATATAATCTGATATTTGGATCTTCCAGTATTATCTCGAGTGTATGTTCTCCTTGCTCGGGTAGAGAGATGATTTCATAAAGCTGACTGTTCTGTATATTAACTTCGGATATCATCTTGCCGTCTAAGAGTATGCTTGCTTTAGATGGCTTATCGGCTTCTGCCACAATATTAACTTTTCTGGCTTTGAATTTAAAAATAACTTTTGAATCAGAATTTAGATTTTGGGCATATTCTTCCTGAATATTCCAAGAACCGACAAGATAGAGTTTGTTTAAATTTACACTGCCAGGATTTACAAGATTCTGAATACCAACCTTAGACATGTCACCATTAGCCAGAAGCTCGTTCCTAAAAGCTCCGAAGTATACCTCGGGACTTTCCGGCCTTACAGAAACATCTTGAACACCTCTTGGTCCAGCCATGCCAGTATCAATACCTCCAGTTTCACCAAGAACTAGTTTTCTTTCCATTAATAATTCTCTTATTTTATCTTCAGTCTCTTCATAACCCCCCTCTCCAATGTGATCGTAAACAATAAAGCCATCAATATCTATCAAGTATTTCCGAGGCCAATAACGATTGCCGTATGCCGTCCAGGTTGAATAGTTATTATCTTGGACCACCGGATATTTAATGCCGAATGTTTGGGTCGCCTGAAGAACGTTGTCATATTTTTTTTCAAACTCAAACTCGGGAGTATGAACTCCGATAATCAATAGTCCGTCATCTTCATATTTTTCCCACCAAGCATTTAAATATGGCGTTGTGCGTTGACAGTTGATACAGCTATACGTCCAAAAATCTATGAGAATGACTTTTTTACCAATCTGGTCAGAAATTTTAAACGGGCCAGAGTTGACAAATCCTTGAATACCGATTAATTCTTTAGCCGATTCGTATTTATTGGCCTTGTCTTGCTTAGCTTCTATTTTTATTTCAGCATCTTCCCCGCTCGTTCTTTCTAGCCGCAAGGATTCTAAATAAAAAATAGCGCCAATAATAGCGATGATAAAAACTCCTAAAATAACATTTTTTCCGGTCATATCTACTTAAGAAGCAAACGATTAAGAATCTCAAAGTTAGCCACTCGGCTTAATTGCTGGGTAAACGAAAGAATCCCTATGATGATAAGTAAGACGCCAAAAGCAATGCTGACATATTTAAACCACCGGACATATTTATTAATAAATCCGGATGCTTGAGAAGCAAACAAACCCACCAAAAGAAAAGGTAAACCCAGTCCCAAAGAATAAGAAAATAACAACGTAAAAGCTGATCCGGGAGCACTAGCGGCTAATCCCAGTATTCCTCCGAGGACTGCACCGACGCAAGGAGTCCATCCGGCGGCAAAGGCGGCACCAAAAACAAAAGAAGTAACATATTTAGATTTAAACTTAGTTCGGACACTAAATTTAAGCTCTCGCTCTAAGAATAGAATTTTAACAAGTCCTACTAGATATAATCCAAATAAAATTATTATGGCTCCACCAATTCGGGCAAGCCAAATTTGAGCATCGTAAGCGACAGCTTCAAGAACAGTATTGAGCAGCACCCCCAGAGCAGAGAAAACGGCTGAAAAACCAAAAACAAAAAATAAACTAGCTAGAAATATATCACGCCTGTGAGATTGAGCTTGATCCAGACTTGATCCGGCTAGATAGGCCATGAATCCGGGAATAATCGGGAGAACACAAGGCGACAAGAAGGAAACTAGACCGGCTATAAAAGCTACGATTATTGAAAAGTCATTCATTATTTATATTGATTTATCTTAGAGATGTAAACATCGGCTGAATTCCAAGATTCGGGAGCTTTCAATATTCTCTGGCTGTTTTTAACAAAAACCTTTGTATGCTGATAAGCCACTCCAAACTCTCGGGCCAATTCTCGCTCGTCATCATCAGTCTGGTCATCGTTATAATTTACCCTAAATCCGACCACTTTATCATCGCTAATCTTATTAAATGCCTCCTGCATTTTAGGAAATTCTGCTTTACAGATAGGACACCAGTTGGCATAGAAATATATTGCAACCAGTTTGCCGGATGCCACCGCTTTGTCGTAATCTACTTTGTTAAAATCCAGTAGAGGCGACGATGTTCCAGCTAAAACCTGGCCGGAAAATTTTAATTCCATCATCGTTCCATCATTCATCATTACATCATCTTTCATCATGCTATCCGGTGTCATTGAGGGAGATTGTTCCATCATCGCACCATCTTCCGGCACATCTGAGGCCATGAACATAAAAACGGCATAACCACCGAGAACTATAATTACGGTTATAATAACTACCGCCACCAACGAAACCCTCGATTGGTTTTTTAAAAGTTTTGTATTCATATGTCCATTATTTCAAGTTATTTTTTTCTACTCTGATTCCCATTTTTAAATTTTATTTACTTAACCCAAGAATGTCAAGTTAACTTTACAAGCTATCTGTAGCCATTGGCGATGTAAATCTAAAAAATCACCTTCTGGTGATTTTTTAGATTTGGCTCAAGATATAAAACCCCAAATAAGATACTACATGCCTGGCAACGACATTGATTCATGAACTTCTATTTCACAGCCATCTGTCCAATCAAGATGGGGATGTTCTTTTAACATTTTTACTGCCTCCTCCATACTATTTGCCTGAAGTACAGAATAACCGACAACATCTTTGTCACTGAGAGAAGTTCCTTTCTTCGTAACTTTTTGACCATTTGCTAATGGTGTTCCCATATCCACAAGACCGGATCCGCACTTCTTTGCCCATTCCATCCAAGGCTCCATGCCCTTCTTCATCTCCTCAGGACTGGCAGAAGCCATTTTCTGAGCTGAATCTTCGGAGGCGTGATATATAACAATAAATTTTTTCATAAAAATAAGATTAACTCCTAATATTTAATTTCGACCACTTACTAAATTATCATGAATAGGCTCGGCGGTCCATAATCCTTATCAGTCATTTAAAACCAAGATTCATCCGCCTAGTTCAAGTCCTAAATACCTGCCGAGTTTTTAGCGGTTTTTAAGACTTTCAAAAATCTAGGCAAAATCAAGGAGCCTCTCGGTCCCTCGATAAAAAATGTTGACTGCGGGGGCTGAGGGAATCGGACCCCCAACCGGCGTTTTGGAGACGCCTATTATACCATTTAACTAAGCCCCCCTTGAGAGGACCTTGAAAGGTCACTCCCATTAAATTTTACACTAACTATAAACCCGCCTCAAGCGGGTTTATGAAACCATACTACCCCTAGAACATTTTAAATACAAAATGTTCGGGCAATCAGACTTGCCTATGGCAAGTCTGATTTAGCCAGTCATTCTAGCTTCTTTATGTACTGTAGATTTCCGACACCATTTACAAAACTTTTTAAATTCAAGTTTCCGTTCAACTTTTTTCTTGTTTTTTGAGGTATAATAATTGGGTCGTTTGCAAACTGAACATTTTAGACGAAGTAGGTTTTCCTGAGGCATAATATTATAATTAAATTTTAACTTAGTTATTATATCACTCAACCCAACAAAAAGCAATACTAACTAAATTGATTTTTAAACAAACAAAAAGATTAAGCCCCCGCGGACTTTTGTTGATAACTGAAAAATAGCTCATGTTATAATAAAGTTAAATTAATGAACAAGAATCTATTTATCGCTGTTATATCCTTAGTTGTCGCTGCGGTTCTTTTTGCTTTTGTATTTTTTGACTTATTTAAATTCAGGGATTTGATAACGCCGACGCCAACTCCCGTACCTCTTGAAGAATCAAAAAGTTTGGGTGAAGAAATAAATCAGGTTGATAATCCGGCCGAAAATCTTCCTCAAACAAATGTCTTTGAGGAGACCAAGACAAATCCCTATACCGACGCCTACAAAAATCCATTTGAATAAATAATATGAAAAATAAAATTATTGTCGCCTTTTTCATCTTCAGTTTATTTTTAATAACAAGCTATATATCAGCTCAGGAATCGGATGAGCCGAATATTCAATTTCCAGTGGCCGAGTTAGGCAATTGCGAAAACAAAGAAGCTTGCAAAACATACTGCGATAATCCTGACAACATAAGAGTTTGCGTTGCTTTTGCTGAAAAACACGGGTTAATGAACCGAGGTGAAGCTGAAAGAGCCAAAAAACTAGCCGATTTAGGTTCAGGTCCCGGAGGTTGCCGAGGCAAAGACCAGTGTGAACAATTCTGCAGCAACACAAATAATATGGAGGTTTGCTTAGAATTTGCCGAAAAGCACGGTTTCCTTGATCAGAAAGAACTAGAAGAAAGCAGAAGGGTTCTCAAGGTTCTCAAAGAAGGTGGCAGTCTTCCTGGCAGTTGCACAAACAAACTTGAATGTGAGTCTTATTGCGCCAATCCTTCTAACGCTGAAGAATGTTTAAGTTTTGCCGAAAAGGCTGGTTTTATACCCAAAGAAGAAGTTGAAAGGGCAAGAAAATTCATCCCCTTAATGCAAAAAGGTGAAACGCCTGGCGGGTGCAAATCAAAAGAAGAGTGTGAATCTTACTGCCATGAAGAAGCTAACATGGAAACGTGCGCAGAATTCGCTCTAAAAGTCGGGGCAATGAATCAGGAAGAATACGACCGATTTAAGAAAACTGGCGGCAAGGGACCAGGAGGATGTAAGGGTGAAGAATGTAGGGACTTCTGCAATAACCCATCAAATCAAGAAGTATGCTTAGAATTTGCTCAAGAACACGGATTTATAGAAAAAGGTGAAGTTGATGAAATCAGAAAAGGTGGTCAACAGCTTAAAGAACATTTCCAAAACATACCCCCAGAAGTGGTTTCGTGTTTAGACTTATCAATAGGAGCAGATAAATTCCAAAGTATAAGAAACGGAGAAATAGTTCCCGGACCAGAATTAGGCCAAGCTATGCGCCAGTGTTTTGAAGCGAACATGAAAGAAGGCCCAGAAGGAGAAGGGCAACATCCTGGTTCGGAAGGAGAAATGATGAAAGGAGAGGGTGAATTTCAAAGTTCTGGAAGGATACAAGGCGGACCAGGGGGATGTTCAAGTCCTGAGGAATGCCGAACATATTGCCAAGAACACGAAGAAGAATGTCGACGGCCAATGATGAATCAACAACCTCAAGAATTTAACCAACCGATGCCTCAAGACCCCAATGATGAATTTCGTCAAGAAGGACAACCCAATATGATGTCCCACAACGAGGATGAGTATAGAAAAATGGAAGACTATAAACCAATACCAATGCCGCCAGGCGAATTTAAACCTGGTGATCCTAATGAACCTTACCACAACGAATCATATCCACCTCAAAATCAACCATATGACCAGACACAACCAAATACTTATAACCAACCCATCCCATACCAAGGCCAGGAACCCCCTCCAGATTATCAACAATACCAGCAACCTCAATATGAACCCCCGCCGCAAGATGGCACTCAATACAACCAACCACCGCCCCCACCTCCACCGTCAGATTTTTATTCTGAACCCCCGCCGGTATCATTATATCTAGACAATAATTTTATCGGACTAATAACTAAGTTCTTACTAGCCAGATAAAATCAAAAACCCATCAGCTGATGGGTTTTTTATTAAATGAGCCGTTGGTCGGGATTGAACCGACGACCTACTCCTTCATGTGTACCCGTAGTTACCTAAGGGATTAGACTGTATCTTATTCCGCCTAGGCGGAATCCCTTGTCAGTCGTTCGGGCGCCTTAGGCGCCACGGTCTTGACCAAGTTTGACTTGGCTTTTAACCGTAATTCGGGATTCACCGCTAAATTACTTTGGCGGTGGGCAATTTAATTTACCATGGAGTTGCTCTACCACTGAGCTACAACGGCAATAAATTTTAAAGTTACATTAACTGTGGGGGCGGTAGGATTTGCACCTACGAAGGCCGTTCGGCCGGCAGATTTCATTAATCCATTACTTTCGTAATAGCATGGACTATATCTTTATCCTTTTTACAAAAGGATACTCTGGTATCTAGTCTCTACGGCGCCCCATCGGTTCACTCTGAGCAAACAAAGTGAGTCGAAGGGTTCCCACGGTATTCGCATATCTTCAAAGACTTAGCCTTCACCGTTATCCCAGAGAGTTTCGATCTGTCTTTCGACAGAAAGCTGCAATTATTTATAATCACAGTCTGCAGCGTTTGACTACTCCGCAACACCCCCATTTTTTAATAATTTTTTTGTTAAGTCACTATTATAATTTAAAATTTTTCTTAGTAACCTCAAATCACTATACCTAATGTGCAAAACACCATATTTTGTTGTTCGTTTTAAATTAATGTCTGCTTTTCTTATATATGGCTTTGTAAAGTTTTCTCTACTTATATTTAAAAAATCACACCAGTATCTTATTAACGCGTTAGTGTTTTGATTGGAAAAGCAATACAAATAAAACCTTAATCTTGTCTCCTTAACTCCGCAAATTTCTCGTAAAAATTTAAGAAAGATTTTCAACATCAGTGGATCTGAATTTGCAAAGTCAACACACTGACCAGTTTTTGCACCCTCGCCATAATATAACATCACAGCAGCAATCAAAAGTTTTTCTTCCGATCTAGATAGCTTACTCTTAAAACTAAATGATAAGGGACTATTCTCAAATCTAATCTTGTTTCCGACAACGGCTGTTCGTCGCTGTATATTCTGACGCTCTAAGCATCTATACACCCAGCGTATATTCAGACCTAATTTTCTTGCTATCTCTGGCCCACTTAAATTATTAAGATATAATTTTCTTATCAAAAACTTATTTTCCATTTGCTACAAATTATATCAGAGTGCATGGTGTATAGCCAACTACTTTGTACACATTGACAATATTAATAAAATATTGTGGAGCCGACCCCGAGACTTGAACTCGGAACCTTCGCTTTACAAAAGCGTTGCTCTACCGTTGAGCTAGGTCGGCATTCTACGTTATTATACACCAAGAAACTAGTTTTGAGAAGGTTGAACAGGGAGTTTTTCCAGAGCAAACGAGAGTTTTCTTTTGAGTTCTTCTGCGGTTGGGTTGAGTTCTATGGATGCTTCATAAGATTCTTTCGCATCAATCCAATTCTCCATTTCAACGTAAAGGTCGCCCAACTTTTCATAAAGTCTGGAGTCTTTTGGATTTTGGGCTATTTCTATAATTAAACGTTCTTCTTCGTTTTTCAAGAAATTGGGACTTATTTTTTCTTTTTCGCTAACTTGAACCACTGATTTTTGTTCTGCAACCAGTTCCTCTGCAGTATGTCCATTTAACTTGCCGTTGGTGTTAACTCTCCTAATTTTTTTAATTAAAGAATCAGAGAATCTATCCACCCTAAGAAACAGTAGTCTAACCTTTCTTAAAAACTTTTCAGTTTCCACTAGCCATAGGGTTTTGTGTTTGTTGACATTTATTTTAGCCAAAAGCCGCCATACCTCCGGGAAAAGTTCAGAGCTAAAGTTAACAACATTAAATTGCTGTAAGATGACTCCATCACCAGTAGTATTTAGAGAATAGAGTTTCTCTAGATACTCTTTTTTTTTATAGATTACAACGAAAATACCAACCAGAGAAACTAAAATCAAACCTAGTGGAACGAGAATATACATGCTTTTTATATCTCAAACACTTCAAACCGACCAAGTTGGATATTTTCTCCAAGCTTAGCAATGTTTTGGTTAATGAGTTCTTTAACGGATATGTCCTGATCCTTAATAAAGGGCTGTCCCAAAAGCTCGTCTATACTACCAGGCCTCAAAGCTGCTATGTGCATTGCTAATTCATGGGCCAGTTTCTGGAATTCCATATTATTGGCCACAAAATCAGTCTCGCACAGAAGTTCTACCACAGAAGCAACTTTCTTAGTACTATGGACATAGGCATCAATCACACCCTCTTTAACCTGACGGCTAGATTTCTTGGCCGCCATCTGCACTCCTAGCTTCTGAAGCAGCTCCCTCGCCCTCTCTTCATCTCCGCCAGCTTCAGTAATAGCTTTTTTTATTTCTGCAAGAGACAAGCCGGTGCTATCTCGTAAATCTTTTATTTTCTCTATTTCTGACTTCATTTGTTTGTTATCTCTTTTTTAATTGCCTCAAGAATTAAATCTATGGATTTTTTGGATCGGTCATTGGCGGGGATAGCATAATCAACATCGTCTGGACTTGAGTCAGTATTAGCAATTGCAACTGTCTTGATTTTCATTCTCTTAGCTTCTCTGATTGGTAAAACGCCATCTTTCAAAGAAGACACAAAAACAACATCCGGCAGTTTGGTCATTTTTCTTAAACCGCCAAAATGGTTTTCCATTTTCTTAAGTTCTCGTTCAAACATAAGTCGCTCTTTTTTAGTATATTTATCGAGTTCTCCTGTTTTAGTTTGTTTTTCCATTTCTTCCATTTTTTTGACCCGGCTAGAAATAACTTTAAAATTAGTCAAACTTCCGCCAATCCATCGTTCAACAACATAAGGCATATTTAACTCGTTGGCCAAGTCCTTAATCGTATCGGCTGATTGTTTGGTTAAACCTACAAAAAGCACCACACCTCCATCAGTAATCACCTTTTTCAAATATTCAGCCACTTTGGTTATTTCAGTTTGAGTTTTTAGCAGGTCAATAATACAAATACCTTCTTTGACCGTGAAAACATATTTGCCCATCTTTGGATTAAAGACGGTCTTTTTGCGCCCAAAATGCATGCCCGCCTTGAGCATATCGTCATAATTAAGTTGTAGTTCTTGTTCCGTCATAATATCTGAAAATGATACCAAATATTGATTTTAAAGGCAAGTTGTAATACAATACCTTACATCATGAAAACGGATATACACCCAACTTATCACACAAATGCCAAGGTTAAATGCGCTTGTGGCAAAACCTGGCATATCAGCTCAACGACAGAAGAAACAAATGTCGTTATTTGCGCTAACTGCCATCCTTTCTATACCGGTACTGAAAAAATAGTTGATACCAGAGGAAGAGTAGAGAAATTCAAGAAAAGAGCAGAAAAAGCCAAGAAGCCTGGTAAAAAATAACTCATGGCTATGACCCCCCGCCTTCGTTCGCTTTGCGAACTTCGGCGAGGTGCTCATATTTGTAGCTATTCGCTACTCTCATAGACAAATATGGCAGAGGCAATAATAGAAATCCGCGCCGGAGCAGGCGGCGACGAAGCCGCTCTTTTTGCGTCGGACTTGTTTAATATGTATAAACGTTATGCGGTTATAAAGGGTTGGGGTGTTGAGGTGATTGATTATAACCAAAACAGTGTCGGCGGATACAAATCAATGGTTTTTGAATTAAAAGGCCAAGATGTGTTTAATAAAATGAAATATGAATCCGGTGTTCATCGGGTTCAACGAGTTCCCAAAACAGAAAAGTCAGGGCGAGTCCATACTTCTACCGCCACAGTAGCAGTTTTACAAAAAGCAACCGAAAAAGATATCCAGATAAGACCTGACGAGATTGAGGTTAGCTTCTCACGTGCCGGCGGTCCTGGCGGCCAAAATGTAAACAAGGTTGAAACCGCAGTCAGAGTCCTGCATAAACCAAGTGGAATTGTCGTCTCTTGCCGACAAGAAAGAAGCCAGCATGGTAATAGAGAAAAGGCCCTAGAACTACTCCGAACCAAACTTCTTGAAATAAAAAGAGCTGAAGAAACTGGCAATGTTACCGAGGAACGCCGAAAACAAATAGGCACCGGCGACCGTTCAGAGAAAATCCGCACCTATAATTATCCTCAAGATAGAATCACCGACCATCGCATCAAAAAGAGCTGGGGAAATATGGATACTATTCTCAATGGTAATCTTGATAAAGTTATTGAAAAATTAGCTACCGAACTTAAATAAAACATTAACCATGAAGCAGGAACCGCTTGATATCAAGTCACCCATCTTCACTCCTCGCCCGGGCTGGGGCGGAAAATTAAAAAAATGGCTTACTCGTCACTTCCATAAAGTCCTCCCCTTTTTGGCTTTTATTGCTCTAGGAACAGGGATATATTTAATAACAAAATAGAAAAAACCCTAAGAGGCGGTTTTTTCTTGAGGTTGAGTTTCTTCAGTTGTTGATTCTGCTGGAGCTTCCTCCTCTTTTTCTTTCTTAATAACCTCAACCTCTTCAACGCCAGCGGAAGGTTCAGCGAGTTCGGCCTCAAGTTCTTCTTGTGATTTAGGTTCTTGGATAGTAGCAATTATCGCATCCTGCTCGGCTTCTATTCTAACATCTTTGCCCAAATCAATATCTTTTACTAATATCTGGTCGCCAAAGTTTTTTAGAAACGAAATGTCAACAGAAATCTCGTGGGGCAAATTTTGAGGCAGAGCCTCAACTTCAAGCTCATTTACATTTCTGACGAAAATACCGGCCAAATCCTTGACTGCCGGAGATTCACCGACGAAAATAACAGGAACCTTAGTCCTAATTTTTTCAGTCAAACTTACTTTATAAAAATCAGCGTGAACAACATGATCCTTAACTGGGTCTTTGGCTACATCATGAATAATTGTAGGGTATGATTGTCCGTTAACATTGATATAAACAAGCGTAGATTCCCCAGCTTCTTTGAGAACTTTTGAAAATTCTTTGATTGGCACCTGAAGAACAATGGTTTCTTGACCTTTTCCATACAAAACTGCCGGTATAAAACCAGATCGTCTCAACCCTCTGACCTTGCTTCCCAGAACGGTTCTTACGTCAGCCTGTAATTCAATTTTGTGTTGTGACGGGGTCATAAATCTAAGTCTTAGAATGTTAACAAAGTTTTTAGTTTAAATCAAGACCCCCCCTTTAGCTAATAAAGACTGTTACCGAGAAGGGCACGGTTAGACAATAAATAGGTTACCGTAATCAATAACATGATTATGGCAACAAAACAC